>OMOM01000471.1_pt1 | contig 21163 bp, 18 predicted proteins | sample 1646501 | NCBI WGS metagenome assembly OMOM01 (sample SAMN05416802, study PRJEB24817) | seawater metagenome | isolation source: Sea water | place: Canada:Atlantic | collected 2013-07
TACGAGATCTAGTACGGTCTCGTGGGCTCGGAGATGTGTATAAGAGACAGTCTAATGAGTTGTCATTGCCGATCGCGGGGTAAGTTACCGAAGGATCATAGTCTTCATTTACAGAAAGTGTGGTCCCCATACTACCTGAGTTATCAAAAATAATCAGGACTTGGGTTTTACTACCAGCAAGCTTTACAGCATTGCTAACGTATAATTCTATATCCTCACTAAAAGATACAGTTGAGACTAAAAGCAGTAGACTAGTAGACAGAAATTTTTTCATTTTATTAACTCCAGTATTTAGCTAAACACCAAAAAATTATCGTAAAAGTTGCTGGGCAACACCTGTATTTACTTCAACTTCGTTGGTGTTTTTTCGTCCATATTTACGGACCACTTGCACGCGTATAACATTACAAGTAAATACTTGGGCTGATGAAGCAGATCTGGAGTGGGGGCAATCCGGTTCTAGCTCAAGTTCATTATTGGCAATATCGATATTTGCCGTAGTATCATTACCAGTATTTGTAATACCTAAACTACCAGTAACATTTCTAAAATCGTCATCTTGAAAACGAACGACAGGTGATGCAAATCTATTATTTCCAACATCGGCATTTACTTGTCGAAATATCACCTCGTCACTAGCACTTATAGCTTCTTGTGTAGCAACAACTTTTTCTTCACTTGCACCTGACATTTTCATATCTGTGGTTGAATTTTGCATCAAAGCCGCAGCAACTGCGGTTAGCGCAATTAAAAAAACAAGCGCAACAATTAACACAACTCCAGTTTGTTTACCTAAGCTTCGATTATTATTAAATACATTACGCTCATAATTACGATTTACCATGAGTCGACTCCTGCATTATATAAAGTTATGGTTGAATTAAAGAGTAATCGACGATAGTTGTCATTAAACGTAACGGGCACATCACCCAGATTATAGGTATTGGTATTAGTATATTTGATATCAGGGAGAATACTTCTGGCCAACACATAAATTCGTACGGCTAATATCCGGTTATTATTACCATTATCCCATTGGGCTAACGTCATGTTATCTGCAGATATAAAGGTATCAACAATTCCATAACCAGAATTTCCTGGAATGTCGGTATCTATGCCATACATAAAGCGAATTCTTTCAATACCATCAATAATAGGATCGAATGTCATATTAGTCGTTAAGCGACCTTGCATTAAAACGGGTACTATATTAGTACCTTGCGCTTCATCTCTTACGTAGTATATATGATGTTGATATTCCCACAGCTGACTATTAGCAACCAATGGAATCGCTCCACCTGTGAAAATTTCGGCTTCATTTAGGTTTGAAACAATATAATAGTTATCGTTTGAGCTTAATGCTAATGGATTAGATATAGCGCGTTTTAATTGAATAATATCAGAGCCTACTTTTGCATCGTTGATACATCCCATAATAGCGCTAGATGTTACTTCTTGGCCCCATATAGTTCTAAAGTGCCCTATGGCGTTAGGAAAAGTACCATTATTTAAGCCCTCACCAAGGCATTCATTACCTGGTGCGCCCGGCACTGAATTTAGCATTGAGTTATCTAATGTACCGGTATAATCGCCCCAAAAATTTTGTCTTAATAAGTCATCACTTAGCACACTTAATGCAAAACGACCGTTTTCTTGTAATTCGCCATAAGTTGCTGTTTCTTGAGTGGTCGTTTTCATACCTACGAAAACACTTAAAATACCAGCAAAAAGTGCTAAGCCAATAGCCAAGGAAATAAATATTTCAATTAAGGTATAACCGAGTTGTTTTTTCATATTAATTTATAAACGCCTTAACAATAACTTGTCGCCTTTTGGTACTAGCGGTGCCACAACTATCTTTTTTAGCATCAGCAATATCTGTTCGACCTTCCCAACTTACAACAACAGTTACCGCATTTGCTGCTTGGCTAATACATCCCCGAACGCCCGTTAAGCCAGCACGGTTATTGCCGCCATTAACAACATCAGCCCCCATAAGAGAAACTTCCCATTCATATCTATCATTCCCCATCATTTCGGCTGGAGAGCATAGTCCCGCAATTGTATTGCATCGTTTATCGGGTGGAGTATCGAGTTGTACACCATAGTCTGTCGCTGCATATCCGGCGAGAGCCGTTGCATTATTACTTCGCATTCTCTCAACAATATCTTGTGCTAACGCTGATGCAACAGAACGTTGCATTGCATCAAAACTGCCTTTCTTTGCTGATGCCTGCATAGCCACAGCACCTAAAATTCCGGTTACTAAAATGAAAACCGCGACCAACACTTCAATAAATGTAAGTCCTTTATTTACCGAGGGTTTTTTAGAGGGAACACGTGAAAATGTATTATTCAATATTTAATCTCCCTTCAAATATGAATAAATAAAATATAGACAATGTTGTTATTATTGCAAAAAAAAATAGATTAAAAGGGTTTATTCTAGACAAAGAAAAGTTTTGATAGGGACTTGAAAAATCACTACTTAACAGTAATTTATATGTGTTAAAAATCACATTGGTGAACTTCATTAACCCATACCTTAATTTATTATGACGAGTAATTTCTCTTACTTTAGCCCTTACTACTCGAAAATGTTAATTTGCAGATATAAATGGTCTCTTATTTCAAAAAATTTAGAAAACCAATACAGGCAATAGCTGCAAATAATATACCCTAAGACTAGCGTAATTCTATCGGCACCGCAAATACAGTATTTTCTTCTTTCCCCGGGTATTCAATAACCTCTTGTCCACCAAAGGATTTTAGCGCTTCTATCACTTGCTGAACCAGTATTGCAGGTGCTGAAGCTCCAGCGGTTACACCAATTTTTTTAACATCAGTTAACCATGAAACATCAATATCAGCGGCGGTATCAATTAAATAAGAAGTGGTGCCGATTTTTTCAGCCAATTCTCGTAATCGATTAGAGTTTGAACTATTTTTAGCACCCACAACAAGTAACAACTCCACTTGTTCTGCAATAGATCTTACTGCATCTTGACGATTTTGCGTTGCATAACAAATGTCATCTTTACGCGGACCTTGAATTAATGGGAATTTCTTTCTTAGTGCGTCAATAACATCGCTTGTATCGTCAACAGATAATGTAGTTTGGCTACAGTAATAAAGTTTTTCAGGATTTTTTATTTCAAGTGTTGCTACATCTTCAGTAGATTCAACTAAATAAATACCACCTTTTACACTTTCATATTGCCCCATAGTACCTTCAACTTCTGGGTGTCCAGCGTGACCGATAAGAATACATTCAATGTCTTTTCTACTCGTTCTTGAAACTTCCATATGCACTTTAGTGACTAATGGGCAAGTTGCATCAAAAACTTTTAATCCACGATTTTTTGCTTCATTACGCACTAATTTAGACACACCATGAGCACTAAATATAACGGTACTATCGTCTGGCACTTCATTTAATTCATCAACAAATACTGCACCGCGATCTTTTAAACCATTGACCACAAATTTGTTATGAACGACTTCATGACGAACATAAATTGGTGCTTCAAATAAATCTAATGCTCGGTCAACGATACTTATCGCTCGATCAACACCAGCACAAAATCCACGAGGATTAGCTAAAATAATTTCCATAACATTCTCATTGTTGCTTAACTTATTAAACTGCGTAATTTAAATAAGATCTTAAATTAAATAATTGCTTAACTTAATTAACTAGATTACTTATATAACATCGACTACGTCAATTACAAAAGTAACTTCTTGTCCAGATAAAGGATGATTAAAATCGATAGTCACTGAACTTCCTGAAACGTCTTTTATCATGCCAGGTAATTCACCGCCCGGTTGGGTAAAAGTTATAATATTGCCCACTTTCGCTGGTGCTTCCTCACTGAACTTGCTGATATCCATATAATGAATATTTTCTGGTAAGGGCTCACCAAAGGCATCAACTGCTGCTAGCACAAACTCTTTACTTTCACCTGCTGACATACCAAGCAACTGCGCTTCAAATGCTGGTGAAATACTAGTATCACCCATAATGATTTTTGCTGGCTTTTTATTAACTTTGGTACTGTCCGCCGCAGAGCCATCGGCTAGCTTCATTGTAATATGAGCAATAATTTCTGATGATGCCGTCACTAAATTTGTCATGTAATGTTCTCTTTAAGAGTTAATATCTTGTTTTGTTTTGCTTGACTCACCGTTTTTAAATGAATCAAAAATCATCAAAGCGGCACCAATAAAAATCATGGAGTCGGCAATATTAAAAGCAGGAAAATGATAACCAAAGCCATAAAAATCTATAAAGTCGATTACATAGCCAAATAATACTCGATCAATAAGATTGCCAACAGCGCCACTTAACATGAACGCAAATGCCACCGACAACAGCACTTGTTGTTTAGGTGTTTTTGCTAACCATACAATAAAAACGATACTAGCAATGGCAGCGATTGCGGTAAAAAACCAACGTTGCCAACCGCCTTGATCAGCAAGAAAACTAAATGCTGCACCAAGGTTATGTACATAAGTTAAGTTGAAAAATGGCAAAATATCGATAGATTGATATAAGTCCATATTACTGACTATTAATTGCTTAGTTACTTGATCAGCTATTAAAAAAATAGCGGTTAACCACCACCAACGTAAGCCTGTTTGGGTAAATAAATTTTTCATAACACAAAAACTTCACTTTTATTATTCGCGCTCAATACGCAATACTTCAAGCTTTTAATAACTAGAAAACGTGCAGGCTTATTTAAAGCACTGCACGTTTTAGTTTTAATCGCATTAACACGGGTTGAACTTAAGCGAATTTACGTACTTCGCCTTCGCCATCTACGTTGCTAATACAACGTCCACATAACTCTGGATGTTGTTCGCTTTGACCAATATCTTCAGTAACATGCCAACAACGATCACACTTTGCACCTTCAGCTGGCGCAACAGTTAACCATAAACCTTTGACTTCAGTAGCTAGTGTGCCTTTAGGTGCACTTTCAACAACGTTAACAACGGCTTTAGAAGTGATTAAGACAAAACGTAATTCTTCACCTAATTGCTGTAGTTTTTCTGCAAGTTCGCTTGTCGCATACAATGTTACAGCGGCTTCTAGCGCTTTACCTACTTGCTTTTCTTTTCGAGCATTTTCTAAGGCTTTGTTGACTTCAGTACGCACTAATAAAAGCTCGTTCCAATAATCGTTATTTAAAGCACTGTCGGTTGAAGCTTTTGGTAAGCCATCAAACCAAACACCAGTAAAGACAAATTCTTCACGAGTCTCATCTGAAGCTGTTGGTAGCGCCTGCCAAATTTCTTGTGCAGTAAAAGACAAAATTGGCGCCATCCAACGTGTCATTGCCTCGGCAATTAAATACATCGCCGTTTGACATGAACGTCGTGCAACACTGTCTTCTTTAGCTGTGTATTGTCTATCTTTAATAATATCTAAATAAAAACCACCTAGCTCAGTTGTACAGAAGTTCATTAACTTGTGCACGACTACGTGAAATTCATATTCATCGTAAGCGGCAATAATATCGGCTTGTAACTGTGCAGCTTTATCTAAAGCCCAACGATCAAGTGCAACCATATCATCTAAAGCAATTGAATCTGTTTTAGGGTCAAAGCCATTTAAGTTAGACAGTAAAAAACGCGCTGTATTGCGAATACGACGGTAAGCATCTGCTTGGCGTTTAAATATTTCATCGCCTGCAGTGATTTCTTGTGTGTAATTTACCGATGCTGTCCACAAGCGTAAAATATCAGCACCTAGTGTATTGGTAATTTCTTTAGGTGTAATAACATTACCTAAAGATTTCGACATTTTATGACCTTTAGCATCAACCACAAAACCATGCGTTAGTACTTGTTTATAAGGTGCTTTGCCATTCATCGCCACAGACGAAATCATTGAAGACATAAACCAACCACGATGTTGATCTGAGCCTTCTAAGTACAAATCAGCAATGCCATCAAATTCTTCACGGGCTTTTACAACGGAGTAATGCGTTGTACCTGAGTCGAACCAAACATCAAGCGTATCAGGCACTTTAACGTATTCTTGTGCGTCATTGCCTATCAGCTCTGAAGCTTCTAAATCAAACCATGCTTGAATGCCTTTATCTTCAACACGCTTAGCAACGGTTTCAATCAGTTCGATACTGCGAGGATGCAAGGCACCGGTATCTTTATGAATGAATAATGCCATTGGCACGCCCCACGTACGTTGACGTGATATACACCAATCTGGACGACCTTCTACCATAGATTCGATTCGACGTTGACCCCAATCAGGGATCCACTGAGTTTTTTCAATTTCGCTTAAAGAGTCTTTACGTAAACCTTTATTATCCATACTGATAAACCATTGCGGTGTCGCACGGAAAATCAATGGCGTTTTATGACGCCAGCAATGCGGATAAGAATGTTCTAGCGCATGATGATGCACTAATGTGCCATGTTCTTTTAAAGTTTCAACGACATTTGCATTGGCTTTAAAAACATGTTGCCCAGCAAATAATGGTGTATCGTCTAAATAAACGCCATTAGCGCCAACAGGGTTAGCAACTTCTAAGTTATAAAGCTTACCAACAACAAAATCTTCTACACCATGACCTGGTGCGGTGTGTACACAACCGGTACCTGAATCAGTGGTAACATGTTCACCTAAAATAACCGGCACGGTAAAATCATAAAATGGATGTTTAAGTTGTACTAAATCTAAATCGCTACCTTTACAAAAACCTAATGCATGGTATTTACTGATACCAAAACGATCCATACATGAAGTCACTAGATCAGAGGCTAAGATAAAGCGCTCTTTCCCTTGCTCGGTATCACATTGTACTAAGGTGTATTCTACCTCTGCATTAACTGAAACTGCGCGGTTAGCAGGTAAGGTCCATGGAGTTGTTGTCCAGATAACAACGGAGACTAAACCTTCACCTGGATGATCTTCTGGGTGATTAAATTTGTCAGCAACGCTTTGATCAACAACAGTAAATTTTACATCAATCGCTGGTGATTGTTTATCTTGATACTCAACTTCAGCTTCAGCTAAAGAAGAACCACAATCTGTACACCAATGCACAGGTTTGAACCCTTGGTGTAAATGGCCATTTTCAGCAATTTTACCTAATGAACGTATAATGTTGGCTTCGGTATCAAAATCCATCGTACGATACGGATTATTCCAATCAGCAAAAACACCTAAACGTTTGAAATCTTCACGCTGTGCACTGACTTGCTTAGCAGCATATTCGCGACACTTCTCACGAAAAACACTCGCTGATACTTTATGGCCGGGTTTACCAACTTTTTTCTCAACCATTAATTCAATCGGTAAACCATGACAATCCCAACCTGGAACGTATGGCGCATTGTAATCTGATAAAGTTTTTGACTTAACTATAATGTCTTTTAAAATTTTATTAACAGAGTGACCTAAATGAATATCACCATTGGCATAAGGTGGTCCGTCATGCAATATAAATGACTTTTTGCCTTTTTTAGCAGCGCGAATTTGACCATATAAGTCTTTTTCAGCCCATTCTTTTAGCATGTTAGGTTCACGGTTCGCCATGTTACCTTTCATTGCAAAAGAAGTAGCGGGCAAATTTAGGGTTTGCTTGTAATCACTCATTAAAATAAATATCCGTTGTCATAGTCTCACTAAAGCTTGGCTCAGTGTGGTGTTATATTCTGGTACTTAACATATCACTAGTTTATCGTTCTGAAATAGTTGTGTTAAGTTGTCGCTAAATGTTGCACAAAAGTGCGAGCTTGTTCTGTATCAATGCCAATTTGTTCAATCAATGCAGGCAGCGAACTAAATTTTTGTTCACTACGTAGTTTTTTCAACATAACCACTTCGATGATTGCACCATACAAATTGTTATCAAAATTAAATATATGTACTTCTAATTGCTGCCTAATTCCGGCAACTGTCGGTCTTGAACCTATATTGGCAACACCATAATGCTCACCAAATTGGCTTTTTACTTGTACCACATAAACCCCTGAAACAGGCGATACACGGCGTTTTAATTTTATATTAGCGGTTGGAAAGCCCATTTCACGGCCACGTTTATCGCCATGAAATACTTTTCCAATAATAGAGTATGGACGCCCTAACATGGTTTGCGCACCGCTTAAGTCATCATTTTCTAGCAACTGCCTAATGGCTGTACTACTAACTCGGCAACCTGCTAGCTTATGACTTGTTGTATCTGATACTGAAAAAGCAAACTTTTCGCCTGCGGCTTTAAGCATAGAGAAATCACCTTGGCGATATTGACCAAAATGAAAGTCATCTCCAACGATCAAGTGTTTAATAGCTAAGCGTTTGACTAACAACTCTTCAATAAAAGTCTCGGCGGTTAGACTAGCAAATTTCTTGTTAAAATTGATACAAATTAATCTATCAATACCTAAGTTTTTTAATAAGACATATTTATCGCGTAATCGACATAATCTTGCCGGTGCGGTTTCTGGAGAAAAAAGCTCTTGTGGCTGTGGTTCAAATACCAACACAGCTGCTTCACAATTTAATTCTTTTGCTTTAGCAACTAACGCTAAAATGACTTGTTTATGACCTAAATGTACGCCGTCAAAATTACCGATCGTTAACACGCAACCCTGACGATTATTATCGTCACTAATACGCATATTATGAATGCCACGTGTTAATTGCATGAAATTAAAAAACCTTACTGCTAATAGCGCTTTACTACTCGCGAAATCATTAAAGAATAAAAACCGCTGAATTATATATTAGTCCGTCATAAGAATCAGCCTTTAGCCGCACTTATTTTACGATAAAAATTAAGCTAATTAGCTGTTTTTTTGTGCCACTTTAATATCTGAAAGTCTCACACCCAATAATATTAAACAAATGACATAACTCACTACACCACTAGTAATGCAGATCAAAAGTTGTGTAACTTGCTTAACGAAACCATATGAAAGCCAAATATCAAACTCAGGTGACAAATAATTTACAATCAACGCCATTACCCCTGCTGAAAAGATCAGCCGAGAAATAAACCACCAAGTTTTACCTGAAAGTTGAAAAACATTAGCCGATTTTAAACCGTGATAAAGCATCATAGCATTGAGTGTGGCTGATAACGTGGTCGCTATCGCTAAGCCTACATAACCAAAAAACGGTGCTAGCATTAAATTAAAGGCCATATTAGCCACCATTGCCTTAATAGCTATCTTAACGGGTGTTTTAGTATCTTGGCGGGCGTAATAACCTGGCGCTAGCACTTTAATGAACATAAAACTTAACAGGCCAGAAAGATAAGCGAACAAGGCGTATGACACTTGTAGTACTTCAAACTGTGTAAACTCACCACGCATAAACAACACCATAATAATGGGTTGTGCTAACACCATTAACCCCGCCAGAGCCGGCCAGCCAAATAGTGAGACAATTCTTAATCCCCAATCTACCGTATCGCTAAATTCTTGCGTGTCTTTTTTTGTATGCAGTTTAGCTAAACTGGGCAGTATGACAGTCGCAATACCAATACCAAATAAACCCAAAGGAAATTCTAATAAGCGATCCGCGTAATATAACCAACTGATAGAGCCAGTGATCAACATACTGGCGATAATAGTATCTAGGAGTAAATTAATTTGTGTTACCGAGACACCAAACAAAGCAGGAAGAATTAACTTACGTATTTTTGTTACGCCAGGAGAATGCCATGACCAAGTAGGTTTAACCAAAGCACCTGCGCGATAGAGAAAAGGTAATTGAAATGCAAATTGAATAAAACCACCTAAAAACACCCCCCAAGCAAGTGCGAAAGCAGGATTTTCCATGTTAGGTGCAAGGTAAATAGCACAGGCAATAATACCTACGTTTAATAATACAGGCGTAAATGCTGATACAGCAAAACGGCCATAGGTGTTTAATATTGCCCCTGAAAGTGCAGTAAAACTAACGAACCACAAATAAGGAAAGGTAATTTTTAGTAAGACACTGGCTAGATCAAATTTATCACTTGCGGGACCATCATTTAGCCAATCTAAAAACCAACCAAAGCCAAATAAAGCCACTATTAACGGCGAAGCTATCATCCCAAATAAAGTCACCAGTGTGATAATAACACCTAAGGTTCCTGACACTTGAGCAATAAGTTTTCGAGTTTCGTTAGTGGTGTGTTCCTCATCAAGCGTGTGATATTCGCTTAATACCGGAACAAAGGCTTGAGCAAAAGCGCCTTCGGCAAAAAGTCGACGGAAAAAATTAGGTATTTTATTTGCAAAAAAGAACACATCTGCCGATGCAGACGCTCCCATAATGTTGGCAATAACAATATCTCGTACTAAGCCAAGAACACGAGAAATTAATGTCATTGCACTAACAATAAGTCCCGACTTAATTAATTTTTTACTCAAACAGATAACCTCAACATTATTTTTTAATTTTTTTATTTGATATATTTTTGATATAGGAACGCCTAATTAATCAGCTAATATCAAGATTGTGTAATCGAGAAAACCGTAAATTGCCGCCCAGTAGCTGATATTCCCCTATTATGAGGCTTTTACAAATTGATAGACAATACTTTAATGCCCTAACAATTATTGTGTCATAAATAACATGATCTCCCACCAAATAAGGCTTAGCAGGAGTTTTATTAATAAAATGCATATAAAAATTAAAAATAATTAAAAAAATGTTTAAATCAAAGTACAACAACACTTCCAACTTTTAACTAAAAACTTTAGAATGCGCCATTGGTTTTATTTATACAAACGGGTAATTATCCGAACGGTCAAATTAAAGCAGTAAATTATTTGACAAACCAGTTAAAAACAGGCATATTTCGTCGCCTTAAATTTAGGCAATATTTATTCAATTTTAGGAGTTCACCTTGGCTAACTCAAAGTCTGCTAAGAAGCGCGCAATACAATCTGAAAAGCGCCGTCAACACAATGCAAGCCGTCGCTCAATGATGCGTACTTTACTTAAAAAAGTAATTTCTGCTATCGAAGCCGGTGACAAAGAAAAAGCATCTACAGAATTTGCTGCTGCTGCACCGATTTTAGATCGTTATGCAAGCAAAGGTCTTATTCATAAAAATAAAGCCGCTCGTAGTAAGAGCCGTTTAAACGCTGCTATTAAAGCGCTTTAATTTTTATAAAGAATTAAAAAACCGGCTTATGCCGGTTTTTTTATGTCTAAAAATCCTCAACCATAGTATTTAATTTCTCTTGAAACTTGCGCTTATCAAAGATTTTGTTAATCTCTAGCCGGTATTTATAAAGAGAACTTTACATGAAACTTTCAAAAATAGCTTCAATGCTACTCATCGCTGGCACAATAACCGCTTGCGGTGGCAACAACACCGAAGTAACAACATCGGCTACTGTTAACCTTTTACCTCAATATCAAGATCGCTTAGATATATATAAAACCGTTACTTTGACAGCTGACCTATCGCACCTATCCAGTAATCAGAAAAAAATGCTGTCTTTGCTGATTGAAGCTTCAGACATTATTGATGGTTTATTTTGGCAACAAGCATTCGGACAAGATAAAAACAGCTTTTTAGCATCAATAAGTGATGAAAAAGTAAGAGAGTTTGCTCGTATTAATTATGGACCTTGGGATCGCTTAAATGGCGACCAAGCTTTTTTAAGTAATATAAAAGCTAAAAGCCCTGGAGCTCAATTTTACCCTAGCGACATGAGCAAAGCAGAATTTGAAAAAGCCACATTCGAAGATAAAAATGGCTTGTATTCATTAGTACTCAGAAATAAAAATGGTGAATTAAGTACCATTGCTTTTTCAGAAGCCTACAGTGATGAAATTAACCGTATTGCCGTCATTTTAGAAAAAGCAGCTACTTTCGCAGATAATAAAGAATTTGCTAACTATCTAAATATGCGCGCTAAAGCGATTCGTAATGACGACTTTCAAGCATCAGATTTTGCTTGGATGGACATGAAAAGCAACCCAATTGATATTGTTATAGGTCCGATTGAGACTTATGAAGATCAGCTTTTTGGTTATCGCGCAGCGTTTGAATCATATGTACTGATCAAAGATATGTCATGGAGTGAAAAACTTGCAAAATACGCTGAGTATTTGCCTGAGCTACAACGTGGCTTACCCGTTAGCAAAAAATATAAAGCCGAAGTGCCTGGTTCAGATGCTGACCTAAATGCTTATGATGTTATTTATTACGCGGGTCATGCTAATGCTGGTGGTAAAACAATCGCTATAAACCTGCCTAATGACGAACAGGTTCAATTAGAAAAGGGGACTCGACGCTTACAATTAAAGAATGCTATGCGAGCAAAGTTTGACGCTATAATGAGCCCTATTGCCGAAACATTGATCGTACCCGAGCAACGTAAGAATGTAACATTCACGGCCTTTTTTGCCAATACTATGTTCCATGAAGTCGCACACGGACTCGGTATTAAAAACACCATTAATAACAAAGGCAGCGTTCGCCAATCATTAAAAGAGCATGCTTCAGCTTTAGAAGAAGGCAAAGCTGATATATTAGGTCTTTATATGATCCGTCAATTGCTAGCGAAAAATGTTATTACCGAAGGCACACTTGAAGATTACTACACGACCTTCTTAACCGGCATATTTCGCTCAGTACGTTTTGGCGCAAGTTCAGCTCATGGTAAAGCTAATATGGTTCGATTTAACTACTTTGCAGAACATGAAGCATTCACCCGCAATGAACAAGGTTTATATCGCGTGAATGTAGAGAAGATGACCGCTGCGATTGACTCACTCTCTGAATTAATTTTAATGTTACAAGGTAACGGAGATTATCAAGGGGTTGATAAATTGGTCGCAAAGAGTGGCGTTATCAACGCCGGTTTAGCCACTGATTTAGCGAGTTTAGAAACAGCAAAAATCCCTGTTGATATTACTTTTAAACAAGGTAAAAAGGTCCTTGGATTAAAATAGCTTCTCGTTACTATTATTGAGTGCTTTACATCATTTCTTAAAAAGGCTGAACAGACGTTCAGTCTTTTTTTTTGAGTGAATATAACGCTACTTGAATATATAATTATTTTATATCATAGTGGTCTGATGTGTTACTCATAATAATTAATTAGCTTAAGCTGATGTAGGTGGTAGTTTGGAAACGTTTGATTTTATAATCATTGGGGCTGGTTCGGCTGGTTGTGTTTTAGCTGATAAATTATCTGCAAGTGGTGAACACAGTGTTTGCCTGTTAGAAGCCGGTAAAGCTGATAAAAATTGGTTAATCCACTTACCTATAGGTATTATAGCGCTATTGCAAAGTCATACCCTAAATTGGCAATTTAACTCCCACCAAGAAAAAACGTTAAATAATAGAGAAATTTTCACCCCGCGTGGTAAAACCTTGGGTGGCAGTAGCTCAATCAACGCTATGCTTTATGTCAGAGGGCAACAACAAGATTATGATCATTGGCAAAGCTTAGGTAACACAGGTTGGAGCTTTAACGATGTTCTGCCCTACTTTAAAGCCCTTGAAAACCAAGAGCGTGGTGCTGACGAGTTTCATGGTGTCGGCGGCGCTTTAAATGTTGCTGACTCAGTCTCTAAACCCGCAATTAATGAAGATTTCATTCAATCTGCAGTGGCAGCCGGCTACCCTGAAAATATCGATTTCAATGGACCATCCCAAGAAGGTGTTGGCTATTATCAAGTTACTCAAAAAGAGGGATTAAGACATAGTGCTGCAAAAGCCTTTTTAACGCCTAATTTGCACCGCAGTAACTTAACCGTTATTACGCAAACCCAAGTTGACAAAGTGATCGTTAATAACAACATTGCCACGGGAGTAATCTATAAACATCAGGGCAAAGTTAAGCAATTAATCGCTAAACACGAAGTCATTGTTAGTGCGGGGACAATAAATTCCCCCCAATTATTGATGCTTTCAGGTATCGGGCCAAAAGCTGAATTAGAAAAACATAACATTGAAGTTGTACACTCATTAGAGGGTGTAGGAAAAAATTTACAGGATCATGTTGATGTGCTTAACGTAGCACAGCATAAAAGAACTGAGTTATTGGCCTACCGACCAAAAGCGATCTGGTGGGGGGCAAAAGAAGCCTGGAAGTTCATTACAAAACGCGAAGGCTTATTAACCACAGTGATTGCTGAAACTGGTGGTTTTATAAAATCAGATCCCACTGTCACTGAACCTGATTTACAATTGCATTTTGTACCTGCTGCAATGGACGACCACGGCAGAAATCATAAGTTACTTTGTACCTATGGTATATCTTTACATGTTTGTTTACTTAGACCAAAAAGTCGTGGCACAGTAACGCTTAACAGCAATAAAATAACACAACATCCGCGTATTCAATTGAATATGCTAGACCATCAAGATGATATTGATACCATGATCAAAGGGGTTAGAATTGCTAAAAAGATATTATCTACGCCCCCGTTATCATCCACTCATGTTAATTTTATTTTTCCAGATGAAAACTGTAATTCAGAGCAAGAAATCCATCAGTTTCTCAAAGAAAAGTGTAATACCATCTACCACCCTGTTGGCACATGCAAAATGGGCCAAGATGAATTATCAGTAGTCGACGAGCAATTAAAGGTTCATGGCATTAAGCAATTAAGGGTTGTCGATGCTTCAATAATGCCAACACTTATTAGCGGCAATACCAACGCACCAACGATGATGATTGCAGCTAAAGCAGCAGATATGATTTTAGCTGAACGAAGCTAAAATAAAATAAAGTACAAAGAAGAGATTAAAATATAATAAATTTTTTGAAACCATAATCGACTTTGCAAGGTCAATTTATATAGACAATATTTAATTTACTGAGCAACGCAATTGATTTATCTAAAAACCTTATGTAAAAAAATAATCCCTGGCACTTTTATAGTATTGAGCTTACTTTCGATAAGTGCCAGTGCAGAGGAAACTCCTGTTGCCCCACAAGCGCCAGCTTGGGATCTTAAAACTCAATCAGGAGAGCGTATTTCTTCAGCGCAATTTGAAGGGCAAGCAACAATACTTCATTTTTGGGCGACTTGGTGTCCTTACTGTAAGGTGCTTCAACCTAAGTTGGTCGAATTTGAGAAAAAGCATCAACAACAAGGCGTTAAACTTGTAGCTATTAGTTTTAATGAAGACGAAGGGACGCTTCCTCAAGATGAATTAGCTGCTCGTGGCTATAAATTTCCAACCGCCGTTAATGGTGATGAAGTTGCAAAGCTTTATGGCGTAAGAGGCACACCTACAACCTACTTTATCAATAAGAATAATCAAGTGATATTCAAATATACCAGCTCTGATATCACCGACCCGCGACTTGAACTGGCTGTTAAAGAGATAGTTAAAAAACTCGATGAATAACAAGTGATATGAGTTTTGGATGGAAAACGTAATAAGGGTAACAGGTTGTATGTCTGCCCCCTTATTGCAAGCTAAATAGCGACAGTGAGCTGATATAATTGCTTTTTATATTTTCGTTTTTGTTTCGGCTCATGTAACCAAGGTAATGATGCTTCTAAGGTTGAAATTGCATATTGTACCTTACCTTGTACTAGATAAACTTCGTGCAGTTCAAAATACGCTTGTTTGACATAAGGCGCTAGCTTTATCACTTTACGGTAATATCGCTCTGCATCGCTATAGTCTTTGTTATAGTTTGCAAACTGAGCTTTTTCTAACCAGTGATATGGATTAGGATCGTAAATATTTTCTATTTGAGATTTAACCTCTTTAGCGTCTTTTGACCTACCCTGCTGTTTCAATAAAGTAACATAATTATCTAACACACTAATATTGACATCATCACTTGCCATCGCGGCTAAATACAAACGTTCTGCACTTTCAATATCACCTTTTTTCTTATGTAACAAAGCAAGTAAATTTATTGATGAGACATTACTCTCATCCAACATGTAAGCATGCTCGGCATAAATAAATGCGTTATCGAAGTCTTTTTGAATATAAAATTCAGCCCCTTTATTTATGTAATACATGGCTAAAAACTCATTTGAATTAACAGTTTTTGAACGAATATTACTTTCTTGTGGAAAATAGTCGATCACAATAGCAGGACGGTAAATGTAATAGTAATCTTCTTCTGCGATAAAGCTAGGATCGTATAGTAAAGATTGGACATGGCTTGAAGACAAAAGCACATTACCGTGCTTTTCATAAATGGGTAGTGAGTTCATTTTTCGATAGTCTATTTCAACACCAGCCAATCTAGAAAATGCAGTGGTTAATATTGCTAGGCTCATACAGTTACCGCTATTTTTAGCCATAGCTTCACTGGCAGTATAAGTTTGCCCATAATAGGTAAATTGAGATAATTTATTTTCTAAGAATAGCCTTACACTTTCATGTGGCAAATAACCTTGAGCAACTTTTTGTTGATGAAACTTTAAAAAGGTTTGTTGCTGACGTTCAGTAAGTGCATATAAGCTATCTTCAGAGAGTGCTAAGTTATTCAGTGAGAATAGATCACTATTTAAGCTAACCCTTGCTTGTTTTACTTTATTATCCTTAACACTCGAGCAACCTAAGGATAATACGATAGCAAAAGTTAAAAACCATTTTATATAATTCATTTTCAAATCCTTATGCACAAATATAGCGTTTGATATGATTATTCCACTCACTATACGAAAGTCATCGTAATTAATATTACAAATTAAACTACATTTTGTCGAGTGATTTTTAACCGCTGAAATATACAATGAATTAAATGTCATTTAAAAACGGTTTTATATTATATATGACAGAGTTTTAACGCCCATACCGAGCCACTCATCGAATTTTTAAGTCATGCTCTTGTACATAACACTTGTGCAACATAGAATCAGTGCAACTTCTTGGTGAGTTATCACCTTGAATTAACCTTATCAGCCCTTGGGCATAAACTAATAAAGGTCATTTAATGAAAATTCGTTATCTAGCGCCATTGGCAATTGCTATCGCTTTAGCCGGTTGCCAACAAAACATAGATACTTCTAACGTTGTTGAAGTAGAACAAGTAGACATAACTGCAAGCAATCCATTTTTTTCTGAATATGATACACCTCATGGTATTCCTCCATTTGATAAAATCAAAAAAAGTCACTACTTACCTGCTTTTTATCATGGCATTGCACAAAATAAACTAGAAGTAGATGCAATAACAAGAGTGAAATCACGCCCTACTTTTGAAAATACTATTGTAGCAATGGAAAAATCAGGTGATTTTTTAAATAAAGTCAGTAACACTTTTTATGGCCTAATAGGCTCAATGTCAGACGATGAAATGCGCGCTATTGCAAAAGAGATATCACCAAAGCTTTCTGCTTTAGGTGATGACATTGCACTTAACGACGCACTATTCATGCGCGTAAAAGACGTTTATAACAATCAAGATAAATTCAATTTACGTACAGAACAAAAACTTTTATTAGAAAAAACCTATAAGAGCTTCGTTAGAGGTGGTGCTAACCTAAACGATGCTGACAAGCTCACACTGCGTGATTTAAATGAAAAGCTTAGTGGTTTAAGTTTAAAGTTTGGAGAGAACCTGCTTGCGGAAACTAACGGCTTTGAAATGGTCATTGACAACAAAGCTGATTTAGCTGGTTTACCTGCTGATATTATTGCGGCGGCAAGTGAAACAGCAACAGCTCGCGGACATGAAGGTAAATGGGTATTCACCACGCATCGCCCAAGTAAAAATCCATTTTTAACCTACTCAAGCAACCGTAAACTGCGTGAAACCATCTATAAAGGTTATACCATGCGTGGTAATAACGACAATGCCAATAACAACCAAGCTATTGCCAGCGAGATGGCGAGCCTTCGTTTTCAAAAAGCACAGTTGTTAGGCTATAAAACTCACGCACACTTTGTGCTTGAAAATGCCACGGCAAAAACACCAGAAAATGTTTTCGAATTATTGAATAAAGTATGGCCTGCTGCTCTTGAGCGTGCAAAAGAAGAAACGGCTGATATTCAAAAAATGATTGATGCACAAGGTGGCAACTTCAAAGTAGCTGCATGGGATTGGTGGTATTACTCTGAAAAAATTCGTAAAGAACGCTTTGATATTGACGCGTCAGAAACCAAACCTTATTTTTCACTAGAAGCGACTCTACAAGGTGTTTTCTTTACCGCAGAAAAACTTTGGGGTGTTACTTTTAAAGAGCGCGACGACTTACCTAAATATCATCCAGAAGTTCGTACATTCGAAGTGTACGACCGTGACGAAAGTTACATTGGTGTATTTATGACAGATCACTACGTTCGTGAAAGCAAACGTGGCGGTGCTTGGATGAGCAGCTTCCGTAAGCAATATCGTATGAACGGTGAAGATGTTACGCCTATTATTTATAATGTCTTAAACTATCCTCGTCCTGTTGGCGACAAACCTACGTTACTAACCTTTGATCAAGCATCAACCTTATTCCATGAATTTGGTCATGCGATTCAAGGTTTATTATCAGATGGCTATTATCGCTCACAAACGGGCACTGCATTGCCTAGAGACTATGTTGAATACCCTTCTCAAGTTATGGAAAACTGGATGACTGAGCCTGAAGTATTAGCAAACTTTGCTAAACACTATCAAACAGGTGAAGTTATTCCTCAAGCATTGGTTGAAAAAATTCAAGCTTCTGGCAAGTTCAATCAAGGTTTTGGCACCACTGAGTACTTATCAGCTGCATTACTTGATATGAGCTGGCACTCATTAGAAACAGCTGAGCTACAAGATGCTAATGCTTTTGAGCAAAAGGTATTAAAAGAAATTGGCCTGATTGAACAAATCGCGCCTAGATATAAAACAGGTTATTACTCTCACATATTTTCTGGTGGTTATTCAGCTGGATATTACGGTTATATTTGGTCAAACATCTATGATGCTGATACTTGGTTAGCCTTTAAAGAAAATGGCATATTCGATCAAAAAACTGCTGAGTTATACCGTAAACATGTATTGGAAAGTGGTGGTACTGACGATCCAACTATTATGTATCGTCGATTCAGAGGCCAAGATCCAAAAGTAGAGCCTTTACTAGAACGTCGAGGTTTAACAAGTAAATAAGATAAAATTTAACTGTTAACTAAACGGAAAAAGGGTCGCTAAATAGCGACCCTTTTTATTAACTGTTTATAACATTTGTATTTATTGTAAATACATACTGCCTTCAAAAAAAGCAAATACTGTTTCAAACGCACTTTCTTGATATTGCTTTAAACCTGTATCACGAAAGTCGATATCTACTTGGCTGCGTGTTAATGCTTTTTTGATAAAAGTACCCGCTAATATTTCTACAGGTAAATCTTTTATCAATTGAATGGCTGCTTCTAATTTAAAGCCAACTGGACCACCCGAAAACTTGCCTTTTAAAGCTCGGCCTCTAATAACCACTTTATCAACTTTATAATCTTCCATCAGTTTGGCAAAAGCAAACTGAAAGTATTGTACTTGCTCTGCATCACCAGCATCAACAAGACTAATTTTTTGTACGCGCGTTTTTGGTATGTCGTACAACCCACTTTCCCGCGACATGATACAAATAATTGCATCGTTACCTTTTAATTCAACACCACATATTTTCATAAATTAACCTCGTTTCAATAATGTGCATTATTATAAAATAGTTTTGCTTTAGCTGCAGTGTTTTCATGCATTTAAAATTAAGCTTTTAGAATAAACTACTTTAGTTCGCTATATCTTTAGCCAAAGTGATGCCATTAAGTTTGGCAAACGCTGTGTAATCTGCCACGGCATTTGGATTAGCTTTATTTATTTGGCAAACACCGCGTTGATATTGATAACTAAAAACATCAAACCAAAGATCGAGTAAATCAGCATTAGTTTGCTCTCCTGCTAGAGATAAAACCTGTGCAGCGACTTCAGCTGTCGCTAATTCTGTATTATTAGCCGCCAAACGAATTTGATAACGTGAGCTAAGCTCTGTCGAGTCCTCCGGCGTTTTTGGGGTAAATGACACCACAGGCAAGTTTTGTAAATAAGGACTGCGTCGAAACATTTTTTTAGCTTCTCGCCAACTACCATCCAGCATAATAAATAACGGTCGTTTTCCTGATGTGACTGTAATTTCATTATCGAAAATTTCACGTTCTTCACCCGCATAAGCTTTTGGAAAAACGACCATAGGTTGCCACATAGGATCATTTAATAAACTAATAATATCGGGGTTTACTTGGGTTCTTGACCAAAGAAAGGCAAAGCTGTCTGGTATCAAATCTGCGATTAACTTTCCGGTATTACTCGGTTTTAATACTTCAGTATCGTACATCAACATCAAAAATCCGGCTTGTGAGCTAACCTTTGGTGCTAAAGCGCAAATACAAAAAGGCTTTGCTAAACGGCACAGTTCACAGCGAATAACGCGCTGACCTCTCGACTTATAGGTAGTTGTGCTTAAGCTTTTACGATATTGGTGGAGTTGCTGTACAGCGTGCATAAAATATATATCAGGGCTATTGAGGGCGCTACTTTAACGTGCACCTACTTTATTGGCAATAAAAAAGCGTAACCTAAACCCGGTTACGCTATAACTGTTTTGTATCCATCTAATATTTATGCGGTATCTATGTTTAACACAATGTAAAACTAAAAATGGTTAAGTAATGATAAACAATAGTTTAGATCTCATTATGGCTTGTTTTTATACTCGCGGTAATAAAATCATAATCAGCAATTTCATTAATACTATTTCTTAATTGCTCTTCCATTTCATCAATCACAATGATCGACTGACATAGCGCTTCACCTCGTTTTTCTATGCTCTCACTTCGAGTTTCCATTTCGTTGCCAATGAGTTCACCAAAATTATCCATTTTAGTTTCAAAGGCGTCCATATCTCCACCTGAAAACAGTATTTCTTGGCCCACTGCAATCATTAAAGTCCCTAAAGAGTTTTTGATCGTACTTTCTACCGCAGATTCAATTCTTTGCTCAAAATCATCACCAAAAAAATCTTTCCCTGAAAAGCCCTCTTCATCAATATAGAAACTATTTTGGTTATTAAATTCAGCGTTAACTTCGCCACGAATACTGATTAATTGTGTAGTGAGATCAGAACTGACGTTATTGCCTTCGCCTAATAATTCGTTAAAAGCGAGATTAACGCCTGTCTCTTATACACATCTGACGCTGCCGACGAATAGAGAGGTGTAGA
>OMOM01000493.1_pt1 | contig 19754 bp, 20 predicted proteins | sample 1646501 | NCBI WGS metagenome assembly OMOM01 (sample SAMN05416802, study PRJEB24817) | seawater metagenome | isolation source: Sea water | place: Canada:Atlantic | collected 2013-07
ACGAGATCTAGTACGGTCTCGTGGGCTCGGAGATGTGTATAAGAGACAGCGCTAGGTTTGGACCGAAGCGGTATCGTTAAAATTTTTATCACCCAAGGGTTAACCAATGGCATTTTGGGCGTTATTTTGGGCGTTACACTTGGGGTAATAATAACGCTGAATTTAAACGCTATATTTGGTTTACTCGGCGTTAATTTATTAGGGGCAGGGCAACAATTACCAATTGCTCTTGATCCAGTTAACATCCTAGTTATTGTCGTTTCTGCACTAGCCATGAGCTTTGTAGCAACGCTTTACCCTGCCTATCGTGCAGCGCAAACCCAGCCTGCAGAGGTACTTAGAAATGAATAGTAAATTGAACAATACAATGGACAATGACTTGAATAACAATATCAACACAGACAGCGGTGAATCTAAAGTAAAAGCTGAACTTGCATTGGGTTTAGAGTGTCGACAGCTAAGTAAATTTTATCAACAAGGACCTGTTACCACGCAGGTATTATCGAAGCTCGACTTAGCGGTTAAAGCGGGTGAGTTAGTTGCTATTGTTGGTAGCTCTGGCTGTGGTAAAAGTACCTTTTTGCATTTAGCTGGCGCTTTAGATACGCCAAGTGCTGGTGAAGTGTTTATTAATGGTGTCAATATTCATCAATTAACTGAAAAGCAACGAGCGAAATTTCGTAATCAACATATCGGTTTTATTTATCAATTTCATCATTTACTGATGGAGTTTACCGCAGAAGAAAATGTGGCTATGCCATTGTTGATTCGTGGCGATAAACCTAAAGATGCCTTGGCTCAGGCTAAAGCTATGCTTGAGCAAGTTGGGTTATCACATCGTGGCCATCATCGTCCGTCTGAACTTTCCGGTGGCGAACGTCAGCGCGTTGCGATTGCTCGAGCTTTAGTTACTAAACCGTCACTTGTCTTGGCCGATGAACCAACCGGTAATTTAGATTTTGACACCGCTGAACAAATATATCAGTTGTTGCAAGAGTTAAACCGCACTGTAAATACCAGCTTTGTTATTGTGACTCATGATTTAACTTTGGCGGCCAAAATGGATCGACAACTAAAGTTAGATCACGGGCACCTAAAACCGCTTGAAATTGCTAACGACATTATTAAACCAAAAGATGGAGAAGCTTAAGTGCTAAAACCATTAAGTGTCTTTATTGGCTTACGGTATGTTCGAAGTCGTCATAGTAAAGGGTTTTCATCATTTATATCTGCCTCTTCTACTATCGGTATTGCCATCGGTGTAATGGTGCTGATTGTTGTGCTTTCAGCTATGAATGGTTTTGAACGGGCGTTAGCAACACACTTATTATCTATTGTGCCGCATGCTGAGGTGCTAGCTGTAAATAAGCCTATCAACAAATGGCCAGAAAATGTTGCCCTTATTCAGCAAAACCCCAATGTGATTGCAGCAGCACCGTTTATAAAAACGCAGGGCATGATGCAAAAATCTGCGGCACTTAAAGGTGTTGAGATACGTGGCGTAGACGTGATGTTAGAACAGCAAGTTTCAGCCATTGCTCGTTATATGGTTGCAGGTGATTGGCAAAATTTAACGCTTGAAAACGGTATTGTTATTGGTGCGGGTATTGCGCGTAAACTTTCGGCGAAAGTGGGTGATAACGTTCAGCTATTACTGCCACCGGTAAGCTCGCAGGATATGCAAGTTAGTCCTAATAAACAATTTCCTGTACCCATAACTCAGCAGGCAACTATTGTTGGTATCTTTAAATTTGGCGGTACTATTGATGACACGCAAGTGTTTATTAATTTAACGAAAGCGATCGAGTTAGTCGGTTATCAACCTGACGAAGTACAAGGCATTCGTCTAAAAGTAGACGATGTTTTTTCTGCGCCACAAATTGTTCGCGACGTGGCGTATAATTTTGATTTTTATGTTTATATGTTAGATTGGACTCGCAGCCATGGTCATTTATTTAATGATATTCAGTTGGTGCGTTTAGTGATGTTTATTGTTTTAGTGTTAGTGATTGCTGTAGCGAGTTTTAACATAGTGTCGACATTAATTATGGCGGTGAATGAGAAGAAATCAGATATTGCGATATTAAAAACTATGGGGGCTAAATCGAGCACCATTATGACTAGCTTTATGTTTCAAGGCCTAATGAATGGTATTGTTGGTTGTGCTCTTGGCGCCAGTTTAGGGATATTAATCTCTTTAAATTTAACGGATATTATTCGTGCAATTGAAGCCGCACTTTCGGTTGAGTTTTTAACATCTGACGTTTATTTTATTGATTTTTTACCCACTTTATTACGCCAGCAAGATGTTATTAATACGGTTATCACCGCCTTGGTAATGAGTCTGTTAGCGACAATTTATCCTGCATGGCGAGCAACTAAAGTTGAACCTGCACAAGTGCTAGGACAGGCATAAAATTAATCTATTGAATTGCTCATCGTTAAAATAAAAATAGCGACGTAGATAAAACAAAAAAATCAGACGAAAGTCTGATTTTTTTTATGTTAATAAAGATAAGTGTTTTTGATCTAAACTAAAATGTTTTTAACGTCTTCGCAGTTGACGCTTTTTCCATTCTTTTGCCACTGAATAGCGCCAAATGGTATTTATTGATAAATAGCCTAAAATAGAAAATATAATTCCAAGTACAGCACAACCGACAATAAATGCAGGGCCGATAGTTGAAATACTCTCAACTAACCATTGCCAACTCGCCTCGAAAGCGAATTTTCTGGTTGGCACACCAATGATCCATGTACCGACGACATAGCAAAAATAAAAAATTGCAGGCATAGTCAATGGGTTAGTGATCCAACAAAGGGCAATGGATAAAGGTAGATTTGCATGTACTATAATTGCAAAGCCAGCCGCTAAAACCATTTGAAATGGCACGGGCATAAAGGCAAAAAATAACCCTATAGCAAATGCTTTGCTGACTGAACGGCGGTTTAGGTACCACAAATTGGCATTATGCAGTAACGCACCGAAAATTTTCAAATGTTTATTATTTTTGATTTTTTGATGATCTGGCATTAAACGTTGAATCAGTTTTTTCGGCATAGAATTTACTTAACTTTACATGGCTAAATGGACATTAATCACTATGGAATGGTGGCTACTTACATTTTTTATCAGTGCTATTTTGTCATTATTCTTACCCTTAGTGCCAGAGTTTTCTTTGTTACTCGCCATTTTGCTATTGTCATTACTGTTTGTCTTTACACCTAAATTTAGAATAATCACTGTTTCAGTCGCTGCTATAGTATGGATCTTACTTGCTGGATATCAATATAAGCATGTCTTAAATATAAATGATATTGATCTTGCTACCTTACATAAGCAAGTGCATTTGATCCAAGGCGAAGTGAGTAATATTGTCCATGTTAAGTCGGGGAGCAGTCGTTTCAATTTTCGAGTTAGTCATTGGCAGGGGCAAGCGTTAAAAAAAGCTTTCTTGATTCGCTTAACTTGGAAAGCAGCAGAAAAGCCTTTACAACAAGGGCAAAGGTGGCAGTTAGCCGTAAAAATAAAGCCTTCACATGGTTTGGCAAATATTGGCGGCTTTAATTACCAAGTGTGGCTTAGGCAACAGCAAATAATCGCGACAGGTTATGTTAAAGCAGATAAAAAATCGCCAATAGCATTAACGCTCAAAAAAAGTAACATACTTCTTCATGCGCAAACAAGTTGGCGCCAAACGTTATACCAAAAATTAAAGGTCGCACTCGATGATGAGCCTCTTGGTGGTCTCATTTTAGCCTTAGGCTTTGGCGAGCGTGGAAAGTTAACCTCTGCACATTGGCAGGTTTTATCTGCAACGGCTACTCAACATCTTATTGCCATTTCTGGCTTACATATTGGCATAGTCGCCATAGCAAGTTTGATTTTTATCCGTGCAGTTATTCGGCTTTTACCGTTGAATTTACTTTTACCAAAATCTTGGCAATTGAACTTAATGCAATTGAATTTAAGTTATGTTGCCGTGTTTTGTAGTTGTTTTATGGCCTGGTATTACGCTTATTTAGCGGGGTTTTCTATTCCCACCCTGCGTGCATTAGTGATGTTATTATTATTTTGGTCAGTTAAATTTTTGAATATAAAGCTTTCTCTGCTGCGTTGGTTTTTACTCGCCATTGTTATTATTTTATTGATTTGGCCACTGAGTTTAATAAGTGCTAGCTTTTGGCTGTCAATCTCAGCATTAGTTATTATTTTTTCAACATTTTCACGTTTTTCCATGCGTGGTCCGTCAGCAGAAGACACTTCAATACTAACGGTTGATGTGGTCTCTGAAACGCCGCTAAAAAAACAATGGTACAACGCAAAGGTCCGTGTGTGGCTCTGGATAAAAACACTTGTTGTATTGCAGTTTGCGTTAACGCTAGCCATGTTGCCACTTGCCGCCACGTTAAGTTATCAACTGCCACTTGCCGCTTTTTTTGCTAATATTATTGCTGTCCCTTTGATGAGTGTTAGTGTTATACCTTTAACGCTTCTGGCGGTTGTTGCCTCGCCATTTAGTGATGGCTTATCGCATTTTTTTGCTGATGTCGCGTTATTATGTTTGTCGTTTGTTTGGCAGTGGTTGAGTTATTTAGCTAATGCGAAGTGGGCAATGGTCGCTATTTCCTATCAGCAAATTCAATTTATGATGATACTTTTCGCTTTCATCGCCCTAGCGCTATTTTTTCGACTCAGTAAAGGTAAATTTATTGCAGGATTAAGTTTGTTGATGCTCGCAATTTATATTGATTTTTTGAGTGTTCGAGTAGATAAATCATGGCAGGTTTCGGTGCTAGACGTCGGTCATGGTCTCGCCATTGTTATTGAAAAAAATAATCATGTTTTTATCTACGATACGGGTGCAAGCTATCCCAGTGGTTTCAATATGGCGGATGCAGCAATATTGCCCTATTTAGCACATCAGGGTTATCAATCCATTGACGGTGTTATTATTAGCCATAATGATAATGATCATGCCGGTGGTTTACGTTATTTAAGAGCTAAAATTCCCATTGACCGTGTTATTGCAAATGACAGTAAACTCAATCCCGACAGTGAATGTTTATCAGGCCAAAATTTTAGCTGGCAAGGATTAGAGTTTGAAGTGTTATCGCCCATGCAAGCCCATGGAGATAAAAATGATGATTCATGTGTGGTTATTATAAGTGATGGTATTCATCGTGTTTTATTACCAGGAGACATTTCGGTAAAACAAGAGCGGCGGTTATTAAGGGTTGCGAGTATTCGTAATAAGCTGAGCAGTGATTTGCTGATTGTGCCACACCATGGTTCTAAATCATCGTCTAGTCGCCAATTTTTAACGGCTGTTTCGCCAGATTATGCTGTATTTAGTGCAGGTTATTTAAATCGTTGGCATATGCCAACAGATAAAATAACAGCGCGTTATAACGCTTTTAATATCACCACCTTTAATACGGCTGAGTTGGGCATGGTGACATTTAAATTCAGTCCAAAACATACTCAAAATCAAGCTACAAAGGCCATTGAAAAACATATCGAGGTAAGCAATTATCGTCAGGATATGCGTCCATATTGGTTTGTAAACTAACCCGTAAATAAGTATTTTATACCGTAAATATTCGATTTTTATTCCCTATAAAAGTTTATCGGTTGGTTGATTGGCAAAATAGCGCTAAAATACGCAGATAAGTTAATATTTCTAATTAAAGTAATCCCTTAGGGATCAGATTTTTGATAACGCATTGAGAGCATGAATGTCGACAAAACCACCACAAGAAACTACTGAAGATACTACGCGAAAAAACTTCAAGCGCCTATTGGGCTATGCCAAAGCTTATAAAGCGGCTGCGGTTGTATCCATTCTAGGTATGCTAGGTTATGCCGCTATCGACAGTTTCGTGTTCTCACAATTGCAGCCTTTAATTGATAAGGGCTTAGACGGTCAAGATACTGAGTTTATGAAGTGGGCGCCTTATGTCATCGTAGTGATGTTTATTTTACGTGGTATTTGTCACTTTGCGGGTAACTATACCTTAGCTTGGTTGGGTAACAATGTTGTCGCTAATATTCGTCAGGAATTATTTGAACATGTAATGTCTATGCCGGTTGCTTATCATGATAAAGAATCAACGGGGAGCTTGATTTCAAAATTAACCTTTGATACCGAACAAGTCCTTAGTGCTGTTTCTAAAGCCTTATTAACCTTGGTTCAGCAAGGTGCTTTTGTAATAGGTTTACTGATTGTTATGTTTTATAACAGTTGGCAGTTAGCGTCGATATTCTTACTTATTACGCCAGTTATTGCTGGCATAGTAACCGTGGTTTCAGGTCGCTTTCGTAAAATAAGTAAAGGCATTCAAAATGCCATGGGTGAAGTAACAACAGCGGCTGAGCAAACTTTTAATGGCCATAAAGTGGTTCTAACCTTTGATGGCCAACAACGAGAGTTCGATCGTTTCTCTAAAATTAATAAACATAATCGTCAACAACGGATGAAAATGGTAGCAACTCAGGCGGCTAGTGTGCCTATTATTCAAATTATTGCCTCATTCGCTTTAGCGTTTGTTTTGTATGTTGCCAATTTAGATTCAATGCGCGCCAATATCTCGGCCGGTGTTTTTATGACGGTACTGATGTGTATGGTAACGCTACTTCGCCCTTTAAAACTTTTGACTACAGTGAATAGTGAATTTCAAAAAGGTATGGCGGCTTGTGTGAGTATTTTTGGTGTGCTTGATCAAAAAACAGAGCATGACACGGGCACTATCTCTCTAGAGCGAGCAAAAGGTACTTTAGCGTTTGAACACGTAAATTTCTTTTATAACGCTGAAAAAGAAAAACAAGCACTTACCGATTTAAGCTTTACGGCAAATGTGGGTGAAACCGTCGCTTTAGTTGGGCGTTCTGGTAGCGGTAAATCAACGGCAAGTTCATTATTGTTACGATTTTATAATGCAACATCAGGCAAAGTATTAATCGATGGCCAAGATATTAAAGATTACAAGCTGAAAGATTTACGTAAGCAGTTTGCTTATGTTTCTCAACAAGTTGTACTTTTTAATGATTCTATTGCCAACAATATAGCTTACGGAAAACCCCAAGCAACCCGCGAAGAAATTGAAGATGCCGCGCGTAAAGCTCATGTCATGGAGTTTGTTGATGCTTTACCTGAAGGGCTTGATACAAATATTGGTGATAATGGCGCTATGCTTTCAGGTGGACAGCGTCAACGTGTGGCTATAGCGCGAGCATTGCTGTGTGATGCGCCATTTTTAATTTTAGATGAAGCAACTAGCGCGTTAGATACTGAATCTGAGCGTCATATTCAAGATGCTTTAAGTATATTGCAACAAAATCGCACCTGTATTGTTATTGCCCATCGTTTATCGACTATAGAAAGTGCCGATAAAATTATTGTGATGGAGCAAGGTCAAATTAAAGAACAGGGTGATCACAAAACATTATTAGCGCTAGATGGTGCTTATGCCCAGTTACATAAATTTCAATTTGGTGCTTAGTAAGCAATGTATTACTTGAATAACAGCGGCCAAAAATTATGCGTTTAATTGAAAAAGTATGGTTTCAGGGCCACTCGGCAAAGTGGTTATTGGTGCCTTTGTTGTTTCCATTAACTATCATATTTACAATCATAAGTTTTTTGCGTCGACTCGCTTATCAAGTCGGGTTAATAAAGCGGGTTAACTTGTCGGTGCCGATTGTTGTCGTTGGTAATATTGGTATTGGTGGTAATGGTAAAACACCTGCTACTTTATATTTAGTTGAAAAGCTGAGCGAAAAAGGCGTAAAGGTTGGAGTAGTAAGCCGTGGTTATGGCTCAAAAGCGCCACATTATCCTTACCAAGTTGATATTAAAAGTAATGCAGAGCAAGCAGGTGATGAGCCGCTATTAATATTTAAACGTAGTGGTATTCCTGTGGTCATTGGCGCTGATAGAGTTCAAGCATGTCAGCGTTTAATTGAGTTAGGTTGTGAATTAATAATTGCTGATGATGGTTTACAGCACTATCGGTTAGCTCGAGATTTTGAGTTTGTTGTCGTGGATGGTAAACGTTTATTTGGTAATGGATTATTATTACCTGCAGGGCCATTACGAGAAACAGTCAATAGAATAAAAAATGCAAACTGTGTCATTGTTAATGGCGAAAGTTCATGGCCGAGCAAGGATAACTCTTTATCAATACCGGTATTAACGATGCAGTTAAAGGCTAAACAGGTTGTTAATGTCAAAACTGGTGCTGTATTAGCACTAGATTGCTTTTTAACTTCACATTTGGCAAACGATAAGCACATTAATGCAATAGCAGGTATCGGAGATCCTCAGCGTTTTTTTAATACCCTTGAACATCTTGGGTTTGCGTTGGCGTTAGTTAAAGGCTTTGTTGATCATCAAGATTTTTCAGCACAAGATTTACAGCAATTTCCCGCTGATATACCGTTATTGATGACTGAAAAAGATGCAGTAAAATGTGCCGAGTTTGCTCAAGATAATTATTGGTACTTACCCGTTGATGCTGATTTTTCAAATAATTTGGATAGCAATTTAATAACGAAGGTAATCAATTCAATTGCAGCCCTTGTTAAAAAATAATGTAATTTAAGTTATAAGAATAAAACTATATAAAAAACTGTAGGTTTGAATTTTAGCCCTGTTGGTAAGTATTCACTAAATTTTACGTTTGATACAAAGTTATCAAGCAATATGACACTTAAGAGAGAAAATAATGGCATTTGATACTAAATTAATGGAAATCCTTGCGTGCCCAGTATGTAAAGGAAAGTTAGATTACAATAAAGAACAACAAACGTTAATTTGTAAATTTGACCGTTTAGCTTATGCAATCGAAAAAGATATTCCAGTGTTACTGGAAAGTGAAGCTCGTCGCATTAATGCTGATGATGCATAGATTTTAACTAAAGTTAGTAACATCATTTTTATAAAAATAAAATTTATGAGGTCTTTATGTCGTTTGTGGTAGTGATCCCTGCAAGATTTGAGTCATCACGTTTACCGGGTAAAGTACTCGCTGATATTGCGGGTAAGCCAATGATCCAATGGGTTGTTGAAAAAGCTTTAGCCAGTGGCGCTGAGCAAGTTATTGTAGCAACAGATAACGATGAGGTTGCTCGTGTCGTTAAAAGCTTTGGTGGCGAAGTATGTAAAACACGTGCTGACCACCAGTCGGGAACCGAGCGTCTTGCGGAAGTAATGCAAACCTATCAGTTTTCTGACCAGCAAGTTATTGTAAATGTGCAAGGTGATGAGCCGTTTATTCCAGTTGAAAACATTGCTCAAGTGGCAAGTAACTTATCAAGTCAACACCAAGCGCGTATGGCAACATTAGCGATGAAAATTGATAATGTCGAAGAAGCATTAAACCCTAATGCGGTTAAAGTGTTATGCGATAAAAATGGTTATGCTTTGTATTTTAGTCGAGCGACTATCCCTTATGATCGCGAACGTTTTTTAAATAATGAAAACATTGACGCTATTGGCGACTATTACTTACGTCATATTGGTATTTATGCTTATCGTGCCGGTTTTATTAAAGATTATGTGCAATGGCCTGCAAGCCAATTAGAACAAGTTGAATCTTTAGAGCAACTTAGGGTGCTTTGGCAAGGTGAAAAAATTCACGTTGCCGTTGCAAACACTCGTTTAGAGGTTGAAGGCGTTGATACCCCAGAAGACCTTGAAAAAGCACGGGCGTATGCCATAGGTTTAAAGCACTAGAAAGCACTAGAAAGCACTAGAAAGTATGCTGAAAGAGGCTAATAAGCCTCTTTTTTTATCGCTCACTTTGTTTTGTTTAGCACGAGTAATGCGAAATTAAACATTTAAACGTAAGTTTAGAATTTTTAGATTAGTAAGCTACATTTCAAGGTTTAAACCAAATGGCACTGAGCAAAAAAAAAGCACGCTGGTTAATGGCGAGAAAAGGCTTTTTAGATATGTTACCCCTTAACTTAGCTGTTTTACCGTGGGGAATCCTTTGCGGCTCTTTGGCTATTCAACGCGATTTTTCTGCCCTCGAAGCTATCTTGATGCCACTGATCGTTTTTGCCGGCTCTGCGCAATTAGTGGCGATTGAGTTAATCGCAAACAATGCTTCCTTAGCGACTATTTTGTTTACCACTTTTATTATTAGCTCACGACATTTTTTATATGGTTTAGCATTAAGAGATAAATTACACATTTTACCCACCAAATGGCGTTACGGGTTGGGGTTTTTATTAACCGATGAATTATTTGCTTTGTCGAGTCATAGTAAATCTTTTGTTGGCCAGTTGAGGTTGATTTATGCCGTAGTTGCTGGAGGTAGCTTCTATGTGTTTTGGTTGTTATGGAATATAACAGGCGTTATTGCAGGTAGTTATTTACCTGATTTAACCAACTTAGGTCTAGACTTCGCCATAGCTGTAACTTTTATTGCGCTAGTTATTCCTACGATTATCAATCTACCTATTTTGGTTAGTGTGATTGTAGCTGCATTTTTATCTGTTGTGTTTAAGTTAATGCAGTTTGAATTAGATTTAGTGGCCGCGGCATTAATTGCCATGTATTGCGGTTATATTACCGATCGATTTCTGCAGAAGCGTAAAAGCGCAGATATGACTAAGGTTCACGACAATGATGACAATCAAGACAATATAAAGCCGTCTGCTAAGGATAGTGTATGACATTAATAACTATTCTTTTGATGGCAGTGATCACGTTTACTACGCGCTATCTCTTTATTCATCCTCGCTTGCCAGTACGCTTAGGAGCAAAAATGGCGAAGTTGTTAAGTTTTAGTGCCCCAGCGGTATTAACCGCTATTTGGGTGCCTATTATTTTTATTCAGCAGGGCGAGTTAAGTGTTTCGCTACAGAATCCGTATCTCATTGCGGCTACCTTCGCCGTTGGCACCGCAGCCAAAACTAAAAGTATTTATCTCACCATGTTTATTGGGTTAATAACCTTTGTTCTAAGTCGGTATATGTTAAACCTGTAGCTTCTTGGTAAGTTCATTGAGTCAGTTGACTTAATATTAAGGGTATTTAAAGCTAAAAAAGCACAGGTTATCGATTAAAGCTTGTCAGTTGATATTGATAACTTTTATGATAGTACACGTCTTTTATCTGAGAGTATTACTATCAATATTGCTATGAATTTAACCAAATCATTAACTGCTATCGCCATTGTCAGTGCGCTGACATTTTCACAACCTAGTGTTGTTCATGCAGCAGACACTACAACTAAGACAGAGTCGCCATCTAGTTGGTTAAACTTGAGTGCTAAAGAGCTAAAAGCGGTAGAACGCTATGCAACCGAATATAAAGACTATATTTATAAAGCACCAACAGAACTAACCTTTGTTACAGAGACTGTTAAACGAGTTAAAAAACAAGGTTTTAAAAAATTTACTGAGAAAAGTAAATTAAAGCCAGGTGCACGTTTTTACGATGTTAACCGTGACCGTACTATTACATTGATGGTCATTGGCAATAAGCCATTAGAACAAGGCACACGTATTGTGGGCGCGCATATTGATGCGCCACGTCTGGAACTTAAAGGGCGACCACTATTTGAAAAAGAAAAATTTGCCATGTTTCAAACTTATATTCATGGCGGTATTAAAACCTATCAATGGGTTAATATTCCATTAGCTTTAGTCGGTAGAGTGGATAAAAAAGATGGTACAACGGTCAATATCTCAGTTGGTTTTGATGAAAATGATCCTATCTTTTTAGTGACTGATCTGGCACCTCATGTTGACTCACCTAACCGTAAACGCACCAGTCGTGATGTTATTGGCAAAGAAGAACTTGATATTATTGTGGCTGCTAAACCCGAGCTAGATAAAAAAATCAAAGATCAGGTTAGTGACTATTTAAAATCAGAATACAATATTTCAGTGGAAGATTTAGTTTCTGCCGAGCTGGCTTTAGTTCCTGCGACTAAACCACGTGATGTTGGTTTTGATCGCAGTATGATTGCTGCCTACGGCCAAGATGATAAAGCGTCATCAATCGCTGCAGTTAAAGCAATAACAGAGCAAAAAATTCCTGAGTATACGTCGATTGCTTATTTAGTTGATAATGAAGAAGTTGGCAACATTAACAACACAGGGGCAAGTTCAACTTATTTAGTCGACTTAATGAGTAGCTTATTGCATAACCAAAAAGGTGATAGCTATAACGATTACCAATTGCGTAAAGTGTTACGTAATACCAAAGTTATTTCTGCTGACGTCAACCCTGGTGTTAACCCAACGTGGTCAAGTGTATGGGAGCTAGGTAATGCCCCAAGGTTGGGTAATGGTGTTAACTTAAAGCTTTATGGCGGCGGATTTAATGCTAATTCTGAATATATGGCATGGACACGAAACTATTTAGATAATGCTGATATTAAATGGCAAACATCGACTTACAAAGGTAAGGCTTCTGGCGGTACGATTGGCAGTGATTTATCTAACGATAATATGGAAGTGATTGATTTTGGTATTCCTATTTTATCAATTCACTCGCCTTATGCGGTTGGATCAAAAGTTGACTTATATTCACTATATAAAGCTATGTCAGCGTTTTACCAAGAAAAGTAAATACAAGTTTACTTAACTCTTGTGATGGTTATAGCGTGTGATTCATAAAAGAAAAAGCCGTATTTTATTAATACGGCTTTTTTGTCGGTAAAATTAACGCGCTTTGAGCAGTGAGTTAAGCAGTAACTGTGTTTATGGTTGTAAGTGCTGCTTTGCTGCCACCGGGTTAGCATACATAGTTAATAACCATTGCTGTTGCTCTAACGTAAGGTTTTCCATGCGCTTATTCAGGAGGGCTAAGACGGTATTATTGGTTTCTAGATGATTAAGTTTTGCGTGTGCCACTAGGTTAGTGTCGTACAATTTATAGTGACTAATAATAGCTTTATCAATAGCAGCAGCTATGGCTTTACTATCAGCATACTCGCCTTGAATAGGTTGACAAAACTCAATGTGAACTCTACCTTTTTGTCCGGTTAAGCCTTGTGTAATGCTTTTTAAGTCTTCACCTTCCTGCTTTTTATAACTGCCTGTTGCTTCTTTTTCTGCAAGTTCAATAGCTTTGTCGGTATCACATGGATCAAACTCATAAGAGATGGATACAGGGACTATGTTAATTTCAGATAGATAATCGGCAATTGGTGTTTGTTTGTCTTTATTTAGCAATAACATAGAGATTAAAGCTGAATTTGTTTTATCTATACCGTCTTTGGCACGGCCTTCACGTTGAGCAATCCAAATATTTTGCTGACGATTAGCAACCGTATCATGAATATACGCAGACAACTGTTTTGATGCATTGAGCATGGCACGTTTATTTTCTGCACTACGTTTAACGATAAAGCTTTTATTAATACGCATTAAATCAGCAACCCAGGGCTGATCTAATAAATTATCACCAACTGCAGCTTCAACGGTACTGATACCACTTTTATAGAGAGCTAAATTCACCAATGCAACATCTAAAACAATATCGCGATGATTACTAATAAATAGCGCAGGTTTGGTGTTGTCAAAGTTATCCATGCCGCTATAACTAAAACCAGCGGTACTTTTCTTGATCAAATGATGTAAATACTTAGCCACTTCGATTTGAATTTGATCTATATTGTGAAATTTTTGCGCGCGAATTTTTAACGACCACTTTACTATTGTGCGAGCAAATGAGGGACAAGCTTGATATAAGCGGGGCATTTTTAAACTAGCAATTGAAGCTTGTAAGCCTTTTTCGTTAATTAATTTTTCGATTACGTCAACTACCTCATCATCACGATAAGGGCGAATATCATCAAACATTCAAAAATCTCTTTTAAGGTCGAAAACAAATATTATATGAGGAATGATTATAACCGAATCATATTGAAATATGTGCTTTTTGTTTGATCGTTTAGTATTTATCTTTATTTATTTCATATACAAAAAAGACAATAAGTATTCGTCTTTTTCCAATCAAATAATATACAGATTTTATTAAATCAGTCAGTGGAGTGTTATTACAATAATTAGGTTTTTATTCAAATAACTCCCCCTGCGATAGGCGAAGATAGGCAAATAGTGATGCTATTAGATTTAATTGAAACTTAAACCGTATATATGAGACTAAAGATAACTTGCTCTCGGCATTCTAACGTTTATTAAAATTAATTAGAAAATAAACGGTAATTAACTTGCGTTTTTAACATTTTGACCCAAGTATTATTAATGAGTAGATAATAAAAAGGAACAAATATGAAAATAAATCTTTCGGGTCACCATGTTGACGTTTCAGATTCAATTAAAGAACATATCAATGAAAAGTTTTCAAAAATAGAGACACACTTCCCAACCTTAATTTCACTCGATGTAATTTTATCGCACGAACATAGCCAACATAATGTAGAACTGCGAACAACCTATGAAGGTGGTCGAATTTCCGCTTCATCAAGCGATAGTGTTATGTATCCAGCTATTGCGGCAGCAGCGAAAAAATTAGATGCCGCATTAAAACACCGTAAAGGTTTGTTAAAAGCTAACCTACATAGTAAGCCCGTAAGCACAGCACCAGAAATTGCTCATGAAAAAGTTCAAGAAATGAGTCTAAATTAACCAATAAAGAACGTTAATTTATTTTAGGAGGCACCCGCCTCCTTTTTTTATGCTTACAAATTCAATGATTACCGGACTAAGCGGCTATTGAGTTTGGCATCATCATAAAATACCTTTAATATGTGCACTATCAAAATAGAATTTTAGGGGTTATATGCTAGAAATTTCCAACAATGTCACTATTGCTGATTGGGAAATTGAACTTACCGGGATAAGAGCTACTGGCAACGGTGGTCAAAGAGTCAATAAGGTTGAAACAGCAATCCACTTACGTTTTGATATTAAGCGTTCTTCACTCCCTGCCATTTACAAAGCTAGATTGTTAAAACTTTCAGACAGTCGCGTATCGAGTGACGGCATTATAATCATTAAAGCACAGTCTTTTAGAACGCAATCGATGAATAAAGACGATGCATTAAAGCGGTTAAAAGAATTAATTAGCACGGCCATGATAGTGAAAAAAGCTAGGCGGCCTACCAAGCCAACTAAAGGCTCTAACCTCAGACGTTTAGACTCTAAAAAGAAGGCTAGTTCGAATAAACTATTGCGTGCAAAAATTGATCACTAAGTGTTTTTATTAACTTATATCAACACACTTTTTATAAAATTAAGCCTTGCTGGCAAGCTTTAATCACCTTTATATGAAATATCCTGTAATTAAATAATAAAAATTAGGAAAGTAATATGGGAACTGAATTAACGTTTTGTCAGATGCCACTTGACCGGGCATCAACGTTAAGAAAAAATCAACAATGGTTAGATGAAAAGTTAAACGCCAATGACAGCCGTTTCTATTTTTATTGGCGTGGAAAATATCTGTATCTTGATGAGAAAATTTTTGTATTTAACAGAGAAGGTTCGATTGATAAACTATTGAATGTGTTAAATACTTCAGAATTCAATAAAATAATAACGGAAAACGCGCTAACTTTTTTAGGTACTGATAACAATGTAGCTATATTCGTTTGTGACCTGTCATCAATGCATGATGTTGATTTAAAGAAGTGGTTGGAAAAACTTGATTTAATTAACATGAAATTCATTGATTTTAGGAATTCGTTGTCATTACTAAATCAGCAACAAGGCGCTATATTAAGTTATGCAAAAGCGCTAATACATTGGCAGAGAAGTGCGAATTTTTGTGGTTCTTGTGGTGGCAAAACGAAGGCTATGGATGGTGGCCATCGAATGGTTTGTACAAACGATAGTTGTCAAAAAGAACATTTTCCGCGCACTGATCCTGTGGTTATTATGCTTGTTGAATATCAACCTAAATCTGGCCCTGCCGTTTGTTTATTAGCTGAACATCACAGAATTCCAGATAAAGTTTTTTCAACACTTGCTGGCTTTGTAGATCCAGGTGAGTCTTTGCAAGAAGCCGTTATAAGAGAAGTTTACGAAGAGGCGGGTGTTGATGTTGCTTCTGTTAGCTTTATTGATTCACAACCTTGGCCATTTCCCAACTCTTTAATGATAGGCTTTTTTGCTCAAGCACAGGGAATGGATTTATGTCTAGAGGAAGAAGAGCTGCGCAGTGCAAGTTGGTTTACTGCTCAACAGTTATTAGACTTTAATGAGTGGGGAGATGAAGGTGATGCACCTAAGCTACCAAGGAAAGAGTCTATATCGCGATTATTAATTGATTTATGGTGTGAGAAGCAATTGAGTGTTACTGCTGATGTAATCGGTAAATAAAGAAGAGGGCTAGTAGCGTGTTTACATTACTACTAACCCTAAATTTTTCGATATTTTACTATCAATATTTTACTATAGATAATAAAATATAAAGATAAGCTTTAACTTTTAAAACCTGTCATTAAATCCGCTATTTAAAACGTCTTCTTAATGTTAGTAAACTGGCAAACAGTAAACTAAACCAAGCAAATGAACCACCGCCACTGCTTGAGTTTGTTGGTTCAGTTACTACTGGAGGGGTGGTTGGTGGAGTTAATGAAGTGTTCTCTACAGCGGCTAGGCTGTCGGCGGTATTAACGGTAGCATCGAATATAGTTACTGTTTCGATAGTTACAAAGTTTTCAACACCCGGAACAAAACTACTATCAGAACACTGTGCAGTATTATAATCAGGCATAGGAATATCACTGCAAAGAAATAAGTCAGCCATATTATCGATATTATCCATACCTTCAATAATTTCACCGAAAACAGTAAAACCACCATTTTGCGTATCTAATGATGCCGCGCCACCGCTATTATCAGATAAGTTAACAAACCACTGACTTGTTGCGCTATTTTCGTCGTTAGCAACTTTAGCCATAGCGATAGTGCCACGAACATTAGAGTAGACAGGCTCGTTTATCACGGCACTGTTTGTTGCTATAGGGTTAAGCGGAAAATCGCCAGTAAACTCAAAACCACCGGCTTGCATTACAAACTCAGGTACTAAACGATGAACAACAGTGTTGTTGTAGTCTCCGTCATTAATATATTTTAAAAAATTGGCAACCGTTTCAGGTGTTGTTTCATCATGAAGATTAACCTTGAAGTTACCTTGTGATGTTGTAAATTCAACAACGGTAGCAAAGCTTGAGGCGCTAGAAAAAATAAGTGCTGCTATTGATGTTTTTGAAAATGTTGAGAGGTTCATAAAGTAATTACTTATTGTTTGTCAGGTCAGAAGTTAATGAATAGTAATGGGCTTTAAAGAAAACAACAAGCTTATATATGTTAACTTTTATTGTTCGTCACTCTATTGCTTAAACAAGTTGATGCGTGGGAGTTTCGCTATAATATTTGAAGTTTATTATAGCGAAATCATACTTAAGAGGAGCCCTTCATTGAAGTACTAAATAGCGTTGAATTAAATCGATTTAAAAAATCTACTTGAGCGAGGTAGGAAGTAATTATCATAATTTAATGAAAAAACGACCGTATTTGATCTACCTATAATCTCGTCTCTTGGTACTAGACCTATTACACGTGAATCAGCGCTGTTGTCTCGATTATCACCCATCACTAGGTAATAACCATCAGGAATCGTTAGTGGTTTAAAGCTGGCATGTTTATTACTGTTTTCTTGCCCCAGCTTTACCTGAGTTCTTATTAAATGATTATTACCGGCAATATTTTCTTGGCTTATGGCAAAGCCAGAATGTTCAGACTTAAGTTTGTAATTCGCCGGGTGTTGGTTAATAAATAATTGGTTTTTATGCATTGATACTGTATCGCCAGGAACACCAATAACACGTTTAACAAGGCGCTTATCTGCCACTTTTGATTCGAAAATAATAATATCATTAGCTATGGGGTCAGCAAGTTTAAACAGTGAATGTTGGCTAAATGGTAATCTTAAATCATAAGCCATTTTATTAACTAAAATACGGTCGCCTTCAACAATGGTTGGTTTCATTGAGCCTGTTGGAACGTCATTCCAGTCGGCTACTGCACTGCGAAATACTAGCATTAAGCTTACAAATAGTATTAATGATGTGTTCTCTTTAAATACTCGATATATACTTTTTTTCATGCTTTTTTTCATAACAAGCCTCTGAAGTGATAGGTGAAATTAATAAATATTATTAATATTTTCTTAATAATAAAAAAATAACGACTTGGCTTTTGACCGAGTCGTTATTTTAAAGTTCCTAAAATGAGGCTGTGCAAGGACTGTTAAATGTAATTGTTTATGTCAGTCTGCAAAGTGTAATTGCCTGCTTTAAGTTAGGGTTTATTTATTAACACTATTCGTCACTGTATCCCCAAGGCGCAGGTGGTGGTGTTACAGGTGCGGTTAGATCAAAGTCAACGCGAAACTCTCGCCCTTGTCGAATCAGTCTATAAGTAAATTTATCAGGGTAGATATACATCTGCCAAGTATTGCCTGCTGATTGCGGAATCCCGGTACTAACAAATAATTGTTTTGAGTATTCATCAGCGGGAAATGATTGTGCTTGATCCCAGCCTGCATCTGTTGTGTGACCGCCATACATAGTACTTTCATCATGACTACCATCACGATGACGATGATCATGCTTTAATGATAAACCTGAACCTGTTTTGGTGATAATCCAAGTTCGCGAGGCATCGTCACCAACATGAAAAGGTATTTCGAGTTTATCTTCTGAGCATTTTCGAACGTGCATGATTAAATCTTTGTTAGCAAAACTATCACCGCTCGCGTTATCAATAGTTACTTGGCCTTGATAGGCTTTATCACAGTGAGCCTTAATACTATTAAAAAAACTATCATGGGTTTCTATCGAGACTAACGGTGCTTCAGTTGCCATAGCAACATTAACAAAGGAGATGATACTCGTGGAAAATATGAGTGCTAATATGTTTGTTTTAGTTTTCATTTTATAAACCTAAATTGATTAATCTTTAAAGCTTGCTTACCAAATGCTATCAGATAACTTATATAGATAGTTGAAAAATTTTAAAAGCTATAATGTTGACTTCAAATTTTTAAAAATTCCCTTGTAGTATTAACGTCGGCAGCGCAAAATTGCGAAAAATTATGCTGCAAAATATAAAGTGAAGGATAGATGAAATTAAAGACTGAACAGGTTCTTATTGGTTTAACTGACCCGAAAAGCCCGACCAATGTTGGTGCGGTAATGCGTGCTGCTGGATGCTATCAAGCAGATGAAGTGCGTTACACCGGTGTTAGATATGCCCGCGCAGCAAAATTTCATACCGATACAAAAGATGCATTAAAAAATATTCCATTAAATGCTGTTGATTCATTAATTCATGATATACCTTCAGATTTACGGATTGTTTGTGTTGATTTAGTGGAAGGAGCGATACCGTTACCTGAGTTTGAACACCCAGAAAAGGCACTCTACATTTTTGGCCCTGAAGATGGCACCATAGCTCAGGAGGTTATTAACGTTGCTGACGCTGTAGTGTATGTGCCAACAATAGGCTGTATGAACTTAGCCGCGAGCGTTAATGTTTTACTTTATGACCGTTTAGCAAAGTCGAAGCATTTAGTGGCTAATGACGATCTAATTAAACGCAGTCGAGACACTAATAATACGGTTTTCGTGAAAACCTAATAAGTTGTAGTTAGAAGATTTAATCATCTATTTAAAATATTATTTATCAGTATTTGATACTTTTATTCTAAACCTGTCTCTTATACACATCTGACGCTGCCGACGAATAGAGAGGTGTAG
>OMOM01000497.1_pt1 | contig 19561 bp, 17 predicted proteins | sample 1646501 | NCBI WGS metagenome assembly OMOM01 (sample SAMN05416802, study PRJEB24817) | seawater metagenome | isolation source: Sea water | place: Canada:Atlantic | collected 2013-07
CGAGATCTAGTACGGTCTCGTGGGCTCGGAGATGTGTATAAGAGACAGTCATTAGCTTAACCAATAAATAACAATAGCGTAAAGTTAGTGACTTTCGACTGCTACCATGCAATTACGGCTTTACAAGTAAACATAAGTAACTATTTTTCATACAATATATAGTTAAAATTTTAAAGACAACAAGTATAAACTTATCTAGCAATATTCACATATCAAGAAAAAACTCTTATAATGTAACTTCGATTGCATTTAGAGTTTTTTATGTTCAAAGCAGCTTCAAGAGTCTTAGTTATAGCGGTTATGCTTATTGCCTTTATCGGGCAAGCAATCGCTTTTAATAGCGCTATGTCTTGCGAAACATTAGAGAGCTCTTTTTCTAGCAACTTAATTGAGCAAGTAAAGTATAACGAGTCAGTGACCAGTGCTACTGGTAGCTCAGAAGACTGCTGTGGTATTAAATGTTGTGATCTCGATTGTACCTGTGTTGCTAATGCATGCTCGTCATTCATGAATGTTGGTACTGAAGTCGAGGCAATTAAGGCGACTACTTTAAATGAAGTTGCTGGCCTGCAACGATTAGAACAACCCAAAATTTTTTCTACTTTGCTCTATCGCCCTCCTATTTTTATCTCGTAAATACCTAAACCCCAAAAAAACTATATACAACTTATAAATCTTTAAGTTAATTCACATTATTGTGCTGATTAACTACCAAGCAATGCCAGAGGTAAAAATGTTTAAAAAGTCATTAATAACGCCATTAGCAATACTGTTAATACCGGCGTTTACCTACGCCAATGAAAATAACGATGAACATAAAAATGAACACGATGAAAAGCAAGCACATCATGAGCATAGTGATAGTCAGGTTGAGCGTATTCAAGTTAGCGCTTCTCGTTTAGGCCGTATAGTTACCGAGTCGGCAACACGTACCGAGATTATTAACGGTGAAGAAATACAAGAAAAAGCACTTATGCGGCCAGGTAATATCTCTATGTTAGTGGCTGAAACAGGTGGTGTTAGAGTACAAACCACCTCGCCAGCATTAGGTAGTGCTAACATTAGGCTGCAAGGGTTATATGGTCGTTACACGCAACTCTTAAGTGATGGTTTACCTTTATATGGAGGCCAAACCGCTTCAATTGGCTTGTTACAAATTCCGCCAACAGACCTTGCCAATGTTGAAATAATTAAAGGCTCTGCTTCTTCACTTTATGGTGGCTCGGCACTTGGTGGGGTAATAAACCTGATCTCCCGAACGCCTTCGAGTGAGTATGAAGGTGAGGTATTGGTGAATGCTACCTCAAAAAATGGTCAAGATATTACCTCGTACTTTGCATCACCCTTAACGAACAACTTAAGTGCATCGGTGACTGCTGGAGTTCATCATCAAGAAGAACAAGATTTAGATGATGATGGCTGGATCGATCTAGCTGGTTATGAAAGGGGGAGTGTTCGCCCTCGGTTTTATTGGCAAGACGACAGCGGGGCAAACTTTTACCTGACATTGGGGGCAATGAAAGAGCAGAGAACTGGGGGTACTTTAGGTGACGCTACGGTTAGCGATGGTAATCAGTTCCCGTTAACACAAAATACCTTGAGAACTGATATTGGCTTTATCTATGATCAACCATTAGGTGAGGTTTTAAATTTAAATTGGCGTGGCTCAGCAACGAATCAAGATCATGAACATCAATTTGGTGCTGTTCTAGAAGACGATAGCCACGAAAGCTACTTAATAGAGACTAGCTTGTCAGGGTATTCTGATAAAACGGCGTGGCTAGTTGGCTTAGCGCTTCAATCTGAAAAGTTCGCCTCTGACACTTTCCCTGAATTTGATTATTCTTATCAAGCGCCTGGATTATTTTCACAACTTGACTATGAAGCAAGTGATGTTGTTTCAATGTCGCTTAGCGCACGTACTGACTGGCACAGTGAATATGGCACGCAAGTTAGCCCACGTATTTCAGTGCTATACAGCCCAGATAACTGGACGTTCAGAGGCGCATATGGACAGGGGTTTTTCGCGCCTAGTCCATTTATTGAAGACCTAGATGAAACGGGTTTATCTCGCCTTGAGCCGCTAGAAAACCTTGAAGAAGAGCGAGCGTCTACCGCTTCGATAGATATTAGCTATGTGTTGAACAACGTAGAAACTAGCTTGACGTTATTTTCTTCAACTATAGATAATGTTACTGAATTAGACGTTATCGGCGCGGTTGATCAATCTTCAGGTAAACAAGTTCGAATCGTCAATGCCATCGGAGAAAGTGAAATAAACGGTGCTGAATTATTACTGCGCTATCGCTGGCGAGATATTAAGTTTACCGGTAGCTATTTATATACTGACGCCACAAAAGAAAGTGCTTCTAGTTCCAATCGCTTACCTTTAGCATTAACGCCTCAGCACTCTGCAGGTCTTGTGGTTATGTGGGAAGAGCACGGTAGCCATTTACTAGGATTCGAAGCTTACTATACTGGTACACAGCACCTTGAGAACAATCCGTATCGAGAGCGAAGCGAATCTTATTGGCATTTAGGTTTGTTAGGCCAAATAACCGTAGGGCAAGTTAGCTTTTTTGTTAATGCTGAAAACTTGTTAAATGTTAGACAAACTAAGCAAGATCCTTTGCTTTTACCTGAGCAAGCACCTAGTGGTAGATGGACAACTGATATTTGGTCAAGAAACGATGGTTTTACCGTTAATGCTGGCTTTCGTTTTCAGTTTGGCGGTTAATTAACACTTGAGAGGCTAACTTTTTAGTTCTTCAGTTATGTAGATGAGGGATTAAATGACTTAAAAATTATAATTTGTCGGATTAAAGCTTGAAGGATTAAAGCTTGAAGGAATAAAGTTTGAAGGAATAGTGTTGTGAGATAGTAAAATTTGGAGGCAGTTACAGCAAGTAGCTACCTCCATTTTTATTATTTAAGCCAATGCAATAAACAATCTAGGCCAGACTTAGTGATACATGCATCTGCTTGCGCCAGTACTAAAGGTTTAGCATGAAAGGCGACACCTAAATGGGCCGCTGCCATCATAACTAAATCGTTTGCACCATCGCCCATGGCAACGGTTTGGGATGGCGCAATAGCAAAGTCGTTTTTCAGCTGTAGTAAACAATCTGCTTTAGCTTGTGCGTCAATCACAGCACCTAAAACCTTTCCGGTTAACTTGTTATTCTGTATTTCTAATACGTTAGCAACCGCAGCATCAAGTGATAACATGTTTTTTAAATGGTCTGCAAAATAGGTAAAACCACCAGAAGCAATAGCGACACGCCATTGATGTTTTTTTAAAGCAGTTACTAGCGTTTCTAAACCTTCCATTAGCGGAATGTTATGCGCAACTTGCGCCAATATGTCTTCAGATGAATGTTGAAGTTTAGCAACACGTTGATGCAAACTTTGGCTAAAATCTAACTCACCTTGCATAGCGAGTTCAGTAACGGCTGCTACTTCTTCACCAACACCGGCTAATGCTGCTATTTCATCAATACATTCAATTTTTATCGTGGTTGAATCCATATCCATTACCAACAAACCTGGTGTTGCTAGTGTAGGAGCGTTTACTAAAAGTGCTGATTCAATTTTTTCAGTTATATTGAAGCTAGATAAGCGATTTCGTGCTTGTTTTATATCAATGACCTTGACACTAAATCGATAACTTGTTGCGTTATTTCGTTGATTAACCGCATGCAAACCAACTAAGCTTATTTCACATGTGTTTAGTAAATTGACTAAAGTGGCTATTTTAATATCTGCAAAAACAACCAGTTCGATGGCGTCTGATAAATTAGTATCTGCAGCTGCCTGCGCTGTATCGTTTAAAGCAAAAGTTTGTTGGGCTTTATCAAACTGAATTGCTATTTCGTTGGTGATTGAGTCAGCAGGTAACCATTGTGCTAAATTTAACTGTTGTATATCGTGTAAAGGAATAATTTTATGTTGAATTGTCACGGAAATACCTTATTTGAAAAACACGCTTTTAAACGATTATCCTAGTATAAAATGTTTAAATTTAGTTCTATACTGTATTTATAAAAATGTAGGAAGCAATTCGTTTGATGAAGCAAATAGAACAGCCTTTATACCCTAAATTATCGTCGATTTATAATAAAATATTGCAATTAGCTATAGCGATTTTGTTGATTGTACTTTTGATGGATTTTTGGGTTAGCAGTCGTGACAGTCAACAAATGCACATTCAAGCGCATGCCAATAAAGTGGGTAAGCTTTACTTGGCACAAGCGGCAACAAGTGCAATGCCTTATTTAGCGCAAAACCCCAACAATTTACAACAATATGCCGACTCTTTAGTGCAGCAACCTTTAGTTAAAAGCGTTCATATTTACAGTATTACTGGCCAAGTAATGGCAAATTCAGAACAAGCAGAGTCTATTAATGATTTATTTGGTATTAGCATCAGGCAAATAAATAAAACAGATAATGTATTTCCTTTTGTACAGGAACTTCGCAGTGACAAATTACACGGGTATATAAGGTTATCGCTTCATCGGTCAATGCTGGTTGATGACTTGGCCAATAATAGCCGTTCTCAATTCGATATAATGCGCATATTGATGATAGTGGCGGGTGTTATTGGCTTTCTCTTAACGCGTGGTTTAAATCGTTTTAGCCGACAAGGTTACCGACCGCCAACTAAATAATCCTGCTAATAGCTTAACTTAACTCAGCTTAGGTAGAATAGCGGTGATATTTTCTTGCAGTGCATGGGCAAGATCTTCAGTTGATTCATGGCGTATTTTATTAAGTGCTTGAAAAACATTAGTAAGCTGCAACGGTGAATTATCTTCGCCTTGAAAACCATATAATGGCATTGAAGGCGCATCGGTTTCTAATACCAAGCTTGTTATCGGTAAGCGCTTAACTGCTTTAATGGTTTTCTCAGCTCTTGGGTAAGTAATAGTCCCCCCTATGCCTAATTTAAAACCTAGATCTATGTACTGGCATGCTTGCTGATAACTGCCTGAAAATGCGTGGATAATTCCACCTTGAGGTGTTTTTTTCTGTCTCAGTATGCGGGTTATATCTTGATGTGTTCTGCGATGATGAACAATGATAGGTAAGCTGAACGATTTTGCTAAATCAATTTGGTGCTCAAAAACTTGAATTTGTAATGCTAAATTATTTTGTTCTTTATCAATGACACCGTCAATTCCTGCCTCGCCAATAGCCACTATATCTTCGATATTATTTTTCACTAAGTGGGTTAAATCACTCAAACTATGTTCGGTTAAATCATTCAGAAACCATGGGTGAATACCTAAACAAGCATGCAGTGATAATTTTTCGTTACTGTGTGTTTTAGCCAGAGTAAGTACTTTTTGCCAATTTTTAGGACCAATACTGGGTATAACAATATTGTGAATTTGTGCTTGATGACATTGGATAAGTAAACTGGGTAAATTGGCATTAAAGTTATCAAAGTCAAGATGACAATGGCTGTCGGTAAAGCTCAAGGTATATGTCATCTTAACTCCTGTGGTATTGATCAATGCCATGTTTAAACTACTAAAAATCAGGCTAAATTAATTTATTCGCCCGTTGGGTGAGTACATCAATAACCTTGGTTAATTTATAATGTTTAATAAATTCAGTGTTCGGTATTTGCTGATGAACAAGCACATTGGCAAGGTAAACCGCTTGCGCTACGCCGAAAGATTTTTGTAATAGCTTTTCAGGTCGGTGATGTAAAATAATGGCTTCTATTATGTGATAGGAAAAACCCCACATATGTAACAAATAACCGCCGACATGACAGTGATCACTCGCAAAAACTTTATTTTCTAAATCGATATTATTGTCACCGTTCACTCGGTGTAAAATGAATAAATCGGTGGATTTTTCATTAATTTCAAATAATACAACTTTACCAATGTCGTGTAATAAGCCCGCAATCATAGTGTCTTGTTTTAATTCTGGCTTGACCATTGAAGCTGCAAGTTTTGCTGTGGCTAAGCAATGCAATTGCTCATCTTGTATTGAAAATCCTTTAATTTTTGGCGCATAAGAGAATAGTTCAGCAGTCATTACAATACAGCATAGAGTGTCAATGCCCATTTTGGTGATGGCATCTGCAATATTCATCATCGGCTTTGAGCCGGTCGCAAAAGTATTATTAGAGAACTGAAGCACTTTGGCTGTTAGTGCAGGGTCTTGTTGTATAATTTGAGCAATTTTTTGTGAGTCTGTATTACTTTCTTTTAAGATAGCATTTAGCTGCATATAAACTTTGGGCGGGCTAGGTAGTGTTTTTATATTAGCAACGGTTTTTACAATAATATCTTGAGTGATGGCTTTATTATTATTCGCCAAATTAGCGATGGTGCTAACAATAGTTTTACATTCTATAGGCTGAGCAAAAGAGTAATGCGCATTATGTTGCGTGTGTTGTTCATTATCGCTAATTAAAATTCGAACAATGGTTGGGAATTTTTTGGCGATCATTTCAAAAATCGTGTTGCCATCATTTTTGTCAACAATGGCAGCACATATTACAACCGTAAACTTGTGCTTTGAAAGAGCTGAAATTGCAGCGTTTAAGCCATTTACATGGGCAAACTTAGCTCGAGACTTAATAAGATCTTGTTTAAGCTCGAGCAGCTGGTTCTCAGTGTTATCAATGAGTAATATTTTCATTTACAGCATATTGTCCCGTAGAAATGTTACATGCGTTCCATAACGTCGATACCTAAAATATCTAATCCTTGCTTTAGGGTATTTGCAATAATGTAGCTTAGGGCTAGCCTTGATTGTTTAACGTCATCAGCAATGTCATCTTTCAATATTGGGCAAGCTTCGTAAAAGCTCATATAAAGACTCGCAAGTTCATACAAGTAATTACACAAAAGGTTTGGTGTACATTCGCTAATGACAGAATCTATAACGTTTTCTAACTGCAATAATTTAAGTGCTAGCGCTTTTTCTTGTGGCTCAATAATAACAATGGCTGGTAAGTCATCGTTTGCTGAGAAATCAGCCTTAGTGAAAATACTTTTAATACGCGAATAAGCATATTGTAAGTAGGGTGCTGTAGCGCCTTCAAAACTGAGCATGGTTTTCCAGTTGAAAATATAATCGCTGGTACGGTTTTTTGATAGATCAGCAAACTTAACCGCGCCAATACCCACTTTTTCAGCAATTTCAGTTAAATGGTCTTCACTATAATCTGGATTTTTTTCAGCGATAACCACTTTTGCTCTAATAACTGCTTCATCGAGTAACTCAGCCAATTTAATGGTGCCACCAGTACGGGTTTTAAATGGTTTACCATCGTCTCCCATCATCATGCCAAATGGACAATGGTCATAACCTACATGCTCGGGTAAGAAACCTGCTTTGCGGGCAACGATTTCAACTTGCTTAAAATGTAACGCTTGGCGAGCGTCAGTAAAAATAATAATTCGGTCGGCTTTTAACTCACCAACACGGTAGCGACACGCTGATAAATCGGTCGTTGCATATAAGTAACCGCCACCCGATTTTTGCACAATAAATACCGAAGGGTCGCCGTCTTTATTAGCCATTTCGTTAATAAAAACAACTTTAGCGCCTTGATCTTCAACGGCTATTTTTTGTGCCATTAATTCATCGATAACATTTAATAAATCATCGTTGTAAGCACTTTCACCCATAATGTCTTTACGCGCTAACGTGACATTAAGTTTTTTATAAATGTCTTCACTGTGGCTAATTGAGATATCAATAAACTGCTGCCATAGTGTTGCGCAATGTGCGTCGCCACTTTGCAGTTTTACGACATAATCACGGGCGCGATCAGCAAAGCCGTCTTCGTTATCAAAACGAATTTTTGCTTCACGATAGAAATTTTCTAAATCAGAAAGAGCAGTTTCAGCAACTTCATCTGACGCTAATTTATCGCTTAAATGAGCGAGTAGCATACCAAACTGCGTGCCCCAATCACCCATGTGGTTTTGACGAATAACATGTTCACCACGAAACTCAAGCGCACGCACTACAGCGTCACCAATAATGGTGGAACGTAAATGACCTACGTGCATTTCTTTAGCGAGATTTGGAGCAGAATAATCAACCACAACGTTTTGCGGTTTTTCTGACTGGTTTACACCTAAATTTTTATCGTTCGATACTGTGTTTAACTGCGTTGCTAACCAGTTTTTGTCTAAATGAATATTAATAAACCCTGGGCCTGCTAATTCAATTTTTTCAGCAATACCCGTTAAGTCGAGTGCTTCAACCACTTTGGTTGCTAATTCACAAGGATTGGTTTTTAATTTTTTAGCTGCACCCATAACACCATTGGCTTGGTAATCACCAAAATTTGCTCGGTTAGATAAACTTATCGCAGGATTTGTGCCTTCAGGTAAACCTGCAACTGTCATTGCTGCACTAACTCTTTCACTTAGGATGTTACTAATATTCATTTTAATTAACTCTTATTCTATTAAGACTCAAGTGTGTGGCATCAACTTGAGTGAATAAGCCTAATGTTATTCACTAGGCTTATGGATAAATTACGTGATTGACTTTTACTTGTCATCAATTGCTTTAAATTAATCTGCAGGAGATTAATGTTCGCGTGTTTTATGAAACACAATATCGGGATGACGTTCTTGCGCTAGGCTTAAGTTCACCATAGTTGGGGCGATGTAAGTTAAGTTATTACCGCCATCCAATGCTAGGTTGTCATAAGCTTTCTTTTCAAATTGCTCTAACGTACGTTCATTATCACAAGTACACCAACGCGCTGTTGCTACGCTAATTGGCTCATAAATAGCATCAACCTTGTATTCAGTTTTTAAACGTTGCACAACGACTTCAAATTGTAGAACACCAACCGCGCCAACGATCATATCGTTCGAGTTGAAAGGTCTAAATACCTGCACAGCGCCTTCTTCAGACAACTGGATAAGACCTTTTTGTAATTGCTTAGCTTTAAGCGGGTCACGCAAACGAATTCGGCGGAACATTTCAGGGGCAAAGTTTGGAATACCGCTAAACTTCATATCTTCACCAGCGGTAAAGGTATCACCAATTTGAATACTGCCATGGTTATGTAAACCAATAATGTCGCCAGCATAAGCTTGCTCAACATTAGAACGGTCACCGGCCATAAAGGTTACCGCGTCAGCAATTCTTACGTCTTTGCCGATGCGCACTTGTTTCATTTTCATGCCTTTTTCATATTTGCCTGAACAAATACGCATGAATGCAATACGGTCACGATGTTTTGGATCCATATTGGCTTGAATTTTAAAAACAAAACCTGAGAACTTTTCTTCTTCAGCAGTAACAATACGAGTGTCGGTTTCGCGCGGCAATGGTTTTGGTGCCCAGCGAGTTAAGCCGTCGAGCATATGGTCAACACCAAAGTTACCTAATGCAGTACCAAAGAACACCGGTGTAAGTTCACCTTTTAAAAATTCTTCAAGATTAAACTCATGTGAAGCGCCAGCAACAAGCTCTAGCTCTTCTCGTAAATCATCAGCGTAGTTACCAATAACTTTATCTAATTCTGGGTTATCGATACCTTTAATAACACGCTTTTCTTGAATAGTGTGACCTTGGCCTGTTTGATATAAAAATATTTCATCGGTTAAAATGTTATACACACCCTTAAATTCTTTACCCATGCCGATTGGCCAGGTAATAGGTGCACATTTAATTTTTAATATGTCTTCAACTTCATCCATGACTTCCATTGGGTCGCGAACATCACGGTCCATTTTATTCATGAAGGTAATTATAGGGGTGTCACGCAGACGAGTAACTTCCATTAATTTAATGGTACGTGCTTCTACACCCTTAGCAACGTCGATAACCATCAAACAAGAGTCAACTGCGGTTAGCGTACGGTAGGTATCTTCTGAGAAATCTTCATGACCCGGTGTATCGAGTAAATTAACTAAACAGTTTTTATAGGGAAATTGCATTACAGAAGTGGTTATTGAAATACCACGTTCTTTTTCCATCTCCATCCAGTCAGATTTCGCATGTTGTCCCGACTTTTTACCTTTTACGGTACCGGCTTTTTGTAAAGCTTGACCAAAAAGTAAAACCTTTTCAGTGATCGTCGTTTTACCCGCATCAGGATGAGAAATAATAGCGAAGGTGCGTCGAAGGTCGACTTCCTGCTGTTGTACAGACATGCAAATTACCTGTTTTAAAAGTGGATGAATAGAATTTAACTAAAATTTTAAAGCGCAACATTATAGCGAAAACAAGTGCGAAGGGCAGTAACAATATCTTGTATTTTAATTTTAATTTCAATTTTTTACCACGATAGTTAAATGTTCCTACCAGGAAGTGCTTAACTTAAACAATAACCTCGGATATTTCAGCTAATGACACATTTTAAAGTTAGGGTGGATAAGTCGTTATTAGGTACAAAACACTTCAAAATTATTTAAATGCGCATAGCTAAAATGAAAATAACTTCGCATGGTTAATCACTAATCTAATCTTAGCGTTATTCATTTTTATCTCATTCAAGGTTTTATCTATTAAGTACAAGAGAAACTTGATTTACATCAAGTAACGCAATGATTAAATGCAGTATCGTCAGTTAATAATGTTTTTATGTGATCTATGTCAGTTAATTAACTTGGAAAAATGTAGTTGTTTTACTTTTTTCAAGTGGAGGGGATTTATGGTTGATTTAAGCCGTCGTAACTTTATGCGAGCCAAGCATGTTTCTACACCGCCAGCGATTAGATTACCTTGGACCGTAGACGAAAAGTTATTTACTCAAGGCTGCACGCAATGTGGCGATTGCATGGATGCTTGTGAGGAAAATATTATTGTTAAAGGTGATGGTGGTTTTCCTGAAATTAATTTTTTTGCTGGCGAATGTACCTTTTGTCAACAATGTGTGAAGGCCTGCAAAGAACCATTATTCAAACCTTTGGACGCTGTCCCTTGGCAGTTAACTATTGAAATAGAAGCAAGTTGTTTAGCTAAAAATCAGGTGCACTGCCAAGTTTGTCAGGACAGTTGTGAGTCTGATGCTATCTCATTTAAATACCTGCATGCTAGCGTACCTCAACCTGAAATTACACTTTTAGATTGTACAGGGTGTGGGGCTTGTGTCGCTATTTGTCCGGAGTCGGCAATCAAGCTTTCAACAACATTATTGGGAGCAGAACATGAGTGATTTAGAGCAGTTGATATGGAATATTTTAGGTTATACCTCAATGCCACTGATATTTGTTTTTGGCTTTATCGCCACAGCCTTAGTCGCGGTTATTATTTTAAAAATATTTGGCGCTAAGCCTGCAGCCGTGCTTGAGCATTCAGTTGAAGCAAACGAAAAAGTATAAGAGGGCAAAAATATGATTAACCTTTTAGAAGAAAGCCCAGTAAATATTGCCGGAGTTATGTTTATGGCTTACCCAGACAACGCGGCTAAAGTTGCTGATGATTTACAAGCATTTCCCGGTGCTGAGATACATGCAAAAGGAGAAAATGGCAGTTTAGTTTTCACTGTAGAAGGCCTTGAGGGAGAAAAAAATCCAGCAAAACGCATCATAGATACCATTACAGATATGAGCAATGTATCTGGAGTTATCTCTTCATCACTAATATTTCATCATAACGATGCCGGATTGCCACAGCACCAGGGGAAAGTATTATGACGTTAACTCGACGTGATTTTATTAAAGCTAATGCGATTGCAGCCACCGCTGTTGCCGCTGGCGTTTCGGTTCCTTTGTCAGCGACTAATTTGATCACACAATCGTCAAAAAGTACGATTAAGTGGGACAAAGCACCTTGTCGTTTTTGTGGCACAGGTTGCAGCGTTTTAGTCGGTACTCAACATGGCAAAGTGGTGGCAACACAGGGCGATCCAGAAGCAGAAGTGAATAAAGGCTTAAACTGTATAAAGGGCTATTTTTTATCGAAAATTATGTACGGTAAAGACCGATTAACTCAGCCATTATTAAGAATGACCGACGGTGAATACGATAAAGAAGGCGACTTTACACCGGTAAGCTGGGACAAAGCCTTTGATGTTATGGCTGATAAATTTAAAGCCGCGATTAAGAAAAAGGGCCCAACCTCGGTCGGTATGTTTGGCTCAGGGCAATGGACAGTTTGGGAGGGTTATGCTGCTTCTAAGTTGATGAAAGCGGGCTTCTTAACTAATAATATAGACCCAAATGCTCGACATTGTATGGCCTCAGCTGTTGGTGGTTTTATGCGTACCTTTGGTATCGATGAGCCTATGGGATGTTACGACGATTTGGAACATGCTGATGCCTTTGTGTTGTGGGGCTCAAATATGGCGGAAATGCACCCCATTTTATGGTCACGACTCACCGATCGTCGTTTAAGTGCGTCGCACGTTAAAGTTAATGTGTTATCAACCTATAAACACCGTAGTTTTGAACTTGCCGATAATGGCATGATTTTCACTCCACAAACAGATTTGGCTATTTTAAACTTTATTGCTAACTACATTATTCAAAATAATGCCGTTAATAAAGACTTCATGAAAAAGCACGTCAATGTGCGTGAAGGGGTAACGGATATCGGCTATGGTTTACGCCCAACGCATCCTTTAGAAAAAGCCGCAAAAAATGCCGGCAGTGGTGAATCAAAACCGATGACCTTTGAAGCTTATGCTAAATTTGTCAGTACTTATACGGTGGAATCAGTATCAAAACTTTCTGGCGTGCCTGAGGCTAATTTAATTGAAATGGCGAAGTTGTACGCTGATCCAAAAGTGAAAGTTACCTCCTTTTGGACCATGGGGTTTAACCAACATACCCGTGGAGTTTGGGCTAATAATTTAATGTACAACGTGCATTTGTTAACCGGTAAAATTTCTGAACCTGGTAATAGCCCGTTTTCATTAACCGGTCAGCCCTCAGCTTGTGGTACTGCACGTGAAGTAGGGACTTTTTCTCATCGTTTACCGGCTGATTTACAAGTTGCAAACCCTAAACACAGAGCGATAGCTGAGAAAATTTGGCAGTTACCCGAAGGAACTATTCCACCTAAACCTGGTTATCATGCGGTATTGCAAAATCGGATGTTAAAAGACGGTGAACTCAATGCTTATTGGGTGATGTGTAATAACAATATGCAAGCGGCGCCGAACATTAATGAAGAGGCAATTCCTGGTTATCGTAATCCAGAAAACTTTATTGTCGTGTCAGACCCTTATCCCACCGTCACGGCACAAGCTGCTGATCTTATTTTACCGACGGCGATGTGGGTAGAAAAAGAGGGCGCGTACGGTAATGCCGAACGTAGAACACAATTTTGGCATCAACAGGTGAATGCGCCAGGCGATGCGCGCTCAGATCTCTGGCAATTAGTGGAGTTTTCTAAACGTTTTAAAGTTGAAGAAGTGTGGCCAGAAGCCTTGATTGCAAAACAACCTGAACTTCGCGGTAAAACGCTATACGACGTGTTATACGCTAATGGCAAAGTGGATAAATTCCCGATGAGTGAATCAAAAGGCGATGCCAACTTTGAAGGTGATGCTTTTGGTTTTTATATCCAAAAAGGTTTGTTTGAAGAATATGCTGAATTTGGGCGTGGTCATGGTCACGATTTAGCGCCGTTTGACCGATATCACGAAGAACGTGGTTTACGGTGGCCAGTGGTTAACGGTAAAGAAACACAATGGCGTTTTAGAGAAGGCCATGATCCTTACGTAGAAAAAGGCAGTGAAGTGCAGTTTTATGGTCACAAAGATAATAAAGCGGTAATTTTTGCATTGCCTTACGAGCCACCTGCAGAATCGCCAGATGAAGAGTATAACTTATGGCTTAGTACCGGACGGGTACTTGAACATTGGCATTCAGGGTCCATGACATCACGAGTGCCAGAGCTACATAAAGCCTTTCCTGATGCGGTGATTTTTATGCACCCAGATGATGCCAGAGAGCGTAGTCTGCGCCGCGGCGATAAAGTGTTGATGGCGTCTCGTCGAGGTGAAGTTGAGTCTCGAATTGAAACCAGAGGTCGAAACCGACCTCCAAAAGGTTTGGTGTTTATGCCGTGGTTTGACGCTAAACAATTAGTCAATAAAGTCACCTTAGATGCAACCGACCCGCTGTCAAAGCAAACTGATTATAAAAAATGTGCGGTTAAAGTGACTAAAGTTTAATGTGGAAAAGTTAGCACATCGATAAATTTATTATCGATGTGTGTGGGGAGAGAGAAATGAAATTATTAACTTTGTGCGTTGCTGCTGTTGTTTTGGCAATAACGTTTACTGCCATAGCCCAAGAAACAGTTAATACTGGCGGTTTAGCTACCATTCGCGGGGCGGCAACTATTGATGAAACTCGCCCAGCAGAAAAACTAAAGCGGGTGATTAAAGATAAAAATCCAATTGCACGTAACTATGTTCATCAACCACCGGTAATACCTCACCAAGTGCGAGGTTATCGCGTTGATTTAAATAGTAATAAATGCTTGAACTGCCATAGTTGGAAATATGCCGCAGAAACCGGTGCAACGAAAATTAGCTTAACGCATTATGAAACACGCGATGGAAAAACGTTATCGGATGTTTCGCCTCGTCGTTATTTTTGCCTGCAATGTCATGTTACTCAAGCTGATGCAGCGCCTTTGGTAGATAACACCTTTGAGCCTGTTGAATCTTTGGGTCATGAGTAATTGGCTATTTTGCACAGGAGGTTAGCATGCTAAAAAATGTGTGGATGTTTTTAAAGTCACCTAATAGTGCTGCATTATGGTTTATTTTAGTGATTGGGTTTGCCGGTGGCGTAATATTTTGGGGTGGTTTTAACACCGCTTTAGAAGTAACTAACACAGAGGAGTTCTGTATTAGTTGTCATGAAATGCAAGATAATGTGTATGAGGAGTATCGTGAAACTATTCATTATGCAAATCGTTCAGGTGTTCGGGCTACGTGCCCTGATTGTCATGTACCGAAAAAATGGACAGATAAGATAGTACGTAAAATTGCTGCCAGTAAAGAGGTTTGGGGTATGTTAACGGGCGTGATTGATACCCGTGAAAAATTTGTTGATCATCGACGTTCTATGGCAGAACGTGAGTGGAAACGAATGAAAGAAAATGACTCTTTAGAATGCCGTAATTGCCATAACTTTGAGTACATGGACTTTTCTGAACAAGGTAATCGTAGTGTCAAAATGCACTCTGACGCGCTTGCATCAGGTGAAAAAACTTGTATTGACTGCCACAAAGGTATTGCTCACCAATTACCTGATATGAAAGGGGTTGAAAACTGGTAATTATGTCTGTGTAAAGTTCAGGAGGAGGTCATAAAAAAATAAACCCTTAGGTTTATTTTTTTATAAATTACTTAGCTATTTAAAAGAATGTTAGCAGGTAGTGTCTGATTAGAGTTTCTTTGACATCACAATTGCATCTTCATAGCCAAACCCGCTGTTACTAGGGTAATAGCCCGTTCGTCTCGATATTTCTGTAAATCCTTGGTTGATATATAACATTTGTGCACTAATGTTTTTTGCTCGCACTTCAAGAAAAATAGTTGTGGTTGCTAGTTGTTTACAGTGTTTAAAAAACTGTAGTAATAGTGCTTTACCATAGCCTTTGCCTTGTAGCTCTGGATTAACACAAATATCCATTAGCGTAGACTCGCCTGCAACATGCTCTGCAACATAAAACCCGACAATAATATGGTCAACAATCAAGTATTCGCCAAAATATCGGCCATCAATACAACTACGAAAAGTTTTCTCGCTCCATGGGTGTGGATGACAGGCAATTTCAATTACCATGAGTTGCTCTACTTTTTCCTGCGTTACAGGTTTGAATGTTGTATTAACTGCTTGTGTCATGTTGAGCTCAGATGTCCTAGTGATTGCCATAAAGATTTTTTTAATGCGGGCGAGTTAGCAAGGATTGTTAACTCCGGTGTTATCAAACAATTATGCTTAAATTCAATATCTGTATTTTTGCTGAATTGCCAATTAATAATGCCAATATCTATTTGATCATTAACAAGGGATAAATCAGCACTGCTTGCACCTAAACAACTAATAATATCTTTAAATAGTGGCTGCTTAAGTAAGGCATCTAGATCGATAGCCACTTTGTTGTTTAGTTCTTGATTTTGGCTGACGTTAGATTGTTGTGCTGTCTTTGATGTTTTATCAGAATAACTAGTTTCGCTAACTTCAGCGGAATTTTGTTGAGTGGCAGTAACAGTTGACGATATTGAGTTTTGTTTGGATAACTCACGTCGTTGCCAAACAGTAATCCCCATGGCTTGTAATAAATTAAACTGTCTTTTGTTAATGCTCATATCATTTTAGCTATGGTTAAAGTCAGGGTTATCATGACAGAATTTTCAAATAGGAAAAACTAGAATTTGTAAAAAGCTTAAAAGGAAAATAAAACGATAAGATATTGGAGAGTATTAAATAGGATAAATTAATACTCGAAAGAAAAATGGCAGGGGTGGAGAGATTCGAACTCCCAACCGTCGGTTTTGGAGACCGCTGTTCTACCAATTGGAACTACACCCCTGCAACGGATTCGAATTATACTGATGCGAAGCCAAAGGTAAAGAGCAATTTCAAAATAAATGACTGTTCGGCTAAATAAACAGCACATTTACCTCTTTTCATCCATTACCAATGGCATTTGCTTGTTTATTAGCCAGCCTGCCAATAACAAAAGCGAGATTTTTCTGGATATGGGTAAACATCGGCAAATACACCTTTAGCTACTTTAGCTTGGCAATCTTGCCAGTATTGAGCGTCTAAAAGGTTAGCATGATGACCTAAGAAAGCTTGTCGGTAGCGGTTATTTGCTAAAGCAAAGGTTGCTATCTCTTCTGGAAACACATCGCCAGGGGCTACTGAGTACCAAGGTTCGGCGGCATAAATTTGCTCTTCGGTAACGGGTTCTGGTTTTACACGAAAGTTAACTTCGTTCATGTAGGTTATTTCATCATAATCGTAAAAAATAACGCGCCCATGTCGGGTAACGCCAAAGTTTTTCAATAACATGTCACCTGGAAATATATCAGCAGCAATCAGTTGCTTAATCGCTTTGCCATAGCCGTACATAGCACTGTCAATTTGTGCGTCAGTAGCTTTGGCTAAATATAGATTAAGCGGGGTCATTTTACGTTCTATGTACATATGTTTAATGATCACTAAATCATCTTCATATCGCAGTAATGATGGAGCAACCGTATTTAATTCTTGTAAAAGTTCTTCTGAAAATCGTTCTTTAGGGAAAGCGACTTCAGAATATTCCATCGTATCGGCCATTCTACCTACTCGGTCATGCAATTTAACTAAGCGATATTTACCTTTTACATCGTCTCGACTCATATTTTTACTGGGTGAGAACTTATCTTTAATAATTTTAAAAACATAAGGGTAAGAGGGCAGCATAAATACTGACATCACCATACCTTTAATACCTGGAGCTAACTCAAGCTTATCGTCACTGTTATCGAGGTGATTTAAAAAATCACGATAAAATTGAGTTTTGCCTTGCTTGTGAAAGCCAATGGCAGAATATAAGTCAGCACTGGTTTTGTGCGGGATCAAACGACTTAAAAACTCGACTAATGCTCGAGGGTGCTGACAATTAACAAAAAAGTAGGCTCGGGCAAAACCAAATACTACCGCCATATGCTCACCTTCGGTGATTAAGGCATCGATAAACAGTCCTTCTTTTTCGGTATTTAGTAAAGAAATAATAAAGGGCGTTTCGCCTGCGGGTGAAATTACTCGACCGATGATATAGGCGCCTTTATTTCGATAAAAAACGGAATCCAAAATATCAAATTGTAAATCTGAAAGCTTATAGTGTGTTTTATCCGCTTGTTTACGAAACTTTGCAATGAGGGTATTAATATCTTTTTTCAGATGTGTAAAAGGTACAGAAAAATTTCTACTTTGCATGATGTTACTGATGGTTTTAAATAAGCCATGTTCAGCAGGGAAGTAGCTAGTATAAATAGATGGAGTAGGTAATGCATCTAATCGGGTCGCGGTTGACTGCACAAAAATATAGGCATTGTGATAATACTCACGTTCAAATAAATGGCAGAAAATAGAATTATAAAAGCTTTCGGCTAATTCAGGCTGTGGGTGCTTACTGAGTAATTCGATATAGCAACCTTTTACTAATTTCCATAGTTGGTCATCAAGTTCGGCAATAGAGAAGCCTTCTTTAAGGGTCGCTAAAGTTTCATCAATACGTTGATCGTAAAAGTCAGTGCGCTCTTTTGCCGCTAATTGTATGTCACGCCAGCGATGTTGCTCAAAACGCTGTTTTGCTGTTTGCGTTATTTCACTATAGAGGTATATATGACGTTCAAAACCGTTGATGATTGTTTTTGCAATGGCGAAAGCTAGATTTTTCATGAGCATATCTACGTTAGTTGTTTGATTTCAGCATACGTTAAAATGAGCCATTTAGGTGATTATTTTTCACCTATAGTCGCTATTTATTATCGTGATAGCACTGGGTTACTAAAGCTGCTTTTAGTACAGTCGCTAAGGCTGAGTTTTACAAGTTAATGCTTGCTATTCGTGCCATGCAGCACTAAAATTACGCGTTTTTTACCTATAAACTAGTTTATTACTCATGCGCGTTGCTGATTTTTCATTTGATTTACCCGAAGAGCTTATCGCTCGATACCCTAAAGCCAATCGTTCAGCTAGCCGTTTAATGACCTTAAACGGTAATGATGGTGTACTTAATGATGAAACGTTTATCGATCTCATTAATCATGTTAATGCGGGTGATCTATTAGTCTTTAATAATACTCGGGTTATTCCAGCAAGAATGTTTGGGCAAAAAGCCAGTGGCGGAAAATTAGAAGTTTTAGTAGAGCGTTTATTAGATGAACATAGAGTTTTAGCGCATATTCGCTGTAGTAAATCACCAAAACCGGGTAGTGAAATATTACTAGAAGGTAAAATAAAAGCGACAATGGTCGCGCGACATGATGCGCTTTTTGAGCTTGAGTTTCAGGGTGAACAATCAGTGTTATCAATATTAGATGAAGTTGGCCATATGCCATTACCTCCTTATATTGATCGACCAGATGAAGATAGTGATCGTGAGCGTTATCAAACCGTTTACAACGAAAAACCCGGTGCGGTAGCAGCCCCAACGGCAGGCTTGCACTTTGATGATGCACTTATGGCACAACTAAAAGCTAAAGGTGTTGATTTTGCTTTTGTTACTTTACATGTTGGCGCTGGCACATTCCAACCCGTTAAAGTTGATGTAGTAGCTGACCATATAATGCATGCAGAATACGTTGAAGTACCCTCAAGTGTTGTTACCCAAATTGAACAAACTAAAATGAATGGCGGCAGAGTGATTGCTGTTGGTACAACGTCAGTTCGTTCATTAGAAAGTGCCGCTAAAGTTGCTAAAGAGCAAGGTAAGTCTCTTAGTGAGTTTTACGGTGACACCGATATTTTTATTACCCCAGGTTATGAATTTCAAGTGGTTGATGCCCTTATTACTAACTTTCATTTATCTGAATCAACCTTGTTAATGTCTGTCTCTTATACACATCTCCGAGCCCACGAGACCGTACTAGATCTCG
>OMOM01000498.1_pt1 | contig 19532 bp, 17 predicted proteins | sample 1646501 | NCBI WGS metagenome assembly OMOM01 (sample SAMN05416802, study PRJEB24817) | seawater metagenome | isolation source: Sea water | place: Canada:Atlantic | collected 2013-07
GAGATCTAGTACGGTCTCGTGGGCTCGGAGATGTGTATAAGAGACAGCTTTACTCATACTTATTATCATTGCAGAGCATAAAGCATTTGGCACTTAATTATTGGGTCAAAATGTTTATGAAAAAGTAACACAATTTGATGCGGAAATTTATAAAAACGTACTTTAACGCAAGCCAACGTTAACATCCATTTACACCGCATAGGCTCACCTATCAAGTTAATAAAGTACATTCTTCAGTTATCATTAACTCTCACATTTATATTACTTAAGGTGTTATTAAATAAGATAAGTTGATTTTTGCATACTACCCCATGACCCTGACACAGGTTATGTCATGAATTACATCTTGATTGAACCTAGCGTTAGCTTGTTAATACCATTTATAATGCACATATTTTTAGTGATAACTGCTCAATGGCTTCATGTATATCCAAAAAGTAAAAAAGCAGCGGTAGCGCTATAAAGTTACTTTGCACACTAGGTTACTTTTTGTAAGAATATTAAGACATAAAAAAACCGGAACACCTTATTATAAAGGTTATTCCGGTCTTTATCGGTTCTAATAGAACCTGTATTTGGTGCAGATAGAGAGACTCGAACTCTCACGCCCTAAGGCACCACCCCCTCAAGGTGGCGCGTCTACCAATTCCGCCATATCTGCAAATATTTTAAAACTAGTTTGGTACGTCGCTGCCTTTTTCTGCAGAAGCGTCGCTTGCAGGTACATCAGCGTTATCAAATTTTGGTTCGACAACTGATGAATCAGCTGGAATACTTTGTTCTACTGGCACAGCTAGGTCATCAAAGTCGGCACCTGCTTTAACACGGTTTGCCGTTAGGTTACCTAATACTAAGCTGATAGCAAAAAATGCTATGGCTAAGTACGTGGTCGACTTAGTTAAGAAGTTACCAGAACCGCTTGAACCAAAAATAGTGGCTGAAGAACCAGCGCCGAAAGATGCGCCCATATCAGCACCCTTACCTTGTTGAATTAGCACTAAGCCAATCAAACATAAAGCAACGATCAAATACACTACAATTAACACTTGATACAACATTTTATTTTCCCTTTGCTGCCGAACAAATTATTTTAAATTCTTCGGCTTTTAAACTAGCACCGCCGATTAATCCACCATCGATATCAGCTTGTGCAAATAATTCTTCACAGTTACTCGCATTGACACTGCCACCATACAACAATGGCAATTTAACTGCGACGTTTTCATCAACTTTTGCGATAAATTCACGTATAAATTGATGGGTTTCCTGTGCCATTTCTGGCGATGCTGTTTTTCCAGTACCTATTGCCCAAACAGGCTCGTACGCAATAACAACATCTTTAAAATTTTCAATACCTATTTCATCAATAACGGGCTGTAATTGCGCCGCTAAAACAACTTCGGTTTGGTTTGCTACACGTTCGGCTTCACTCTCACCTATACATAAAATAGGTTTAAGCCCTGCTGTCAGTGCCGCATTAACTTTTTTTGCAACTAAAGCGCTTGATTCATTATAAATACTGCGACGTTCAGAGTGCCCTACAATAACGTAGTTAACTCCAACTTCTTGCAACATTGACGTTGAAATTTCGCCAGTAAATGCACCTTTAGTATGTTCGCTTAAGTTTTGAGCACCTAAACTAAATGCTGATGATAAATTTACACTCTTACTTGCTGCACTAAATGCCGCTAAGTAAGGAAAGCTAGGACAAACAACTACTTCAACGTTTTCGTTTAACGTTACGTTATGTAATTCTGAAACCATTGAGTTGACTAAAGCCAAACTGCCGTTCATTTTCCAGTTTGCTGCAACTATCGAAAGTCTATTCATTTATCATTCCTAAATCAAAGCGGCGAGATATTAACTAACCTGTCGACAAGATACAAGTATTTCACGCAATATCATGTTTAATTGCTCATTATTCATTCGACTTTAAACTCTATCGAACTTTTTTTCTAAAAAGCTTGTTTTACAGCGTCGGCAATCTCATTTGCTAAGGCTGTAACTTCATCATGTTCAGGGCCTTCTACCATGACACGAATCAGTGGTTCAGTACCTGATTTTCTTAAAAGTACTCGCCCACGACCCGTAAGTTTTTCATTCACGCGATCGACTGATGCTAACACTTCAGTATTAACTAACGGATCACTGTCCCCTGAAAATCTAACGTTGACGAGAACTTGTGGTAATTTAGTCATACCTTGGCGCAATTCATATAATGTTTTGCCTGAATTACATATGGCGGTTAAAACATTTAACGCGGCAATAATACCATCACCTGTAGAAGTATGGTTTAAATTAATAACGTGACCAGAGTTTTCTGCGCCTAATTTCCAACCTTTTTGTTTAAGCATTTCCATAACATAGCGATCACCAACTTTACTACGTGCAAATGGTACGTCCATATCTGCAAGCGCCAGTTCTAAGCCCATATTACTCATTAATGTGCCAACAACACCACCATCAATACTGCCATTTTGTAAATCATTACAGGCAATAACATAAACACTTTCATCACCGTCTATAACATAACCGGTATGATCAACCATCATTAAGCGATCGCCATCACCGTCCAGTGCAACACCTAAGTCAGCTTGATGCTCAACTACGGCTGCACTAATTGCTGCCATCGATGTTGCGCCACATTCGTGGTTAATATTCGTGCCATTTGGTGAAGTACCAATTTCGATAACTTCAGCGCCTAACTCTCGAAAAACGTTTGGTGCTATGTGGTAGGTTGCGCCATGAGCACAATCAACTACGATTTTCATACCTTTTAATGAGTATTGGCTTGGGAAGTTACTTTTACAAAACTCGATATAACGACCTGCTGCATCGGCAATACGTGTTGCTTTGCCTAAATGAGCAGAGTCAACACAACTCATCTCTTTATCTAACTCAGCTTCAATCGCTAATTCAACGTCATCAGGTAATTTCTGACCATCTTGAGAGAAGAACTTAATACCATTATCATAAAATGGGTTATGTGAAGCACTGATAACTATGCCTGCTTCAGCACGGAAGGTTTTAGTTAAATATGCAATGCCTGGAGTCGGCATAGGTCCTAAAAGTCCAATATCAATACCGGCTGCAGAGAAGCCTGCTTCTAATGCAGACTCTAGCATGTAACCTGAAATGCGAGTGTCTTTACCGATCAATACTTTTTTAGTGCCTTGTGCCGCTAATACGCGACCAGCTGCATAACCTAATTTCATGACAAACTCAGGTGTAATTGGATATTGGCCTACTAAACCTCTGATTCCGTCGGTGCCAAAATATCTTCTTTGTGACATTTTTTATCTTCCTTTATTTCACTATGCTTATTTTATTCATCTTAAAAATTATCGTGACTGATTTATCTAGCTGATTAGCGATTATCAGTCACTGCTTTTAATATAGTTAATGCATCCACAGTTTCTTGAACATCGTGAACACGAATTATATGAGCTCCTTGCTGAGCGGCAATAATGGCGGTGCTTATGCTGCCTGCAAGCCGTTGTTCAACTTCTCGATTTAATAAATTACCAATCATCGACTTTCGTGACATCCCAGCTAATATGGGTAAATCGAGCACCGAAAACTTTGATAAATGCGCAAGTAAATGAAAATTTTGTTCAAGTGTTTTACCAAAGCCAAAACCTGGATCTAAAATTATTCGCTCTCGCGCAATACCCGCACTTATACACGCATCAATTCGTTGTTGAAAAAAAACTATAATCTCGTTAATAACATCATCATAGCTTGGGCTATTCTGCATTGTTCTGGGTAAGCCTTGCATATGCATCAAACAAACAGGGATATTACTGTTCGCAACTGCAGCTAAGCAGCCATCATTTTGTAAAGCACGCACATCATTAATAATATCAGCACCTGCCGCGATAGCAGTACTCATCACTTTAGCTTTGCTTGTATCAATAGACACTAAAACGTTAAAGCGTTCTTTGATGGCTTTTAATACAGGAATAACACGTGCAAGTTCGTCTGCCTCACTAACCTCTGCAGCACCAGGGCGAGTAGATTCTCCACCAATATCAATAATGGTAGCGCCATCGGTGATCATACGCTGAACTTGTGCTAATGCCGGTTCAAAATTTGTAAACTTGCCGCCATCTGAAAAGGAGTCAGGTGTAACATTTAAAATACCCATTACCTGAGGGGTTGCTAAATCGAGTACTGAGTTAGGGCAATTAAGTTGATTACGCACTGCATTCTCTTTTATCACGAGTTCTTTATTATTTTAACTTCTGAAACAGTCTAGCGGTTTTAAAAAGTTAAAATAATAAAGCCTCAATATGTATTAAATCGCTAGATTTAACCCATTGAGGCTTTAATAATTTACTGTATCAGCTACGAAGTTGGAATGTCTGAGTTATCAGTTGAGCTTTTAGGCTCTTTAGTTTCCTTTACTTCTTCATCTTTTTTAGCTGATGGCTTGCTTGAATCGGCATTTTTGTCTGACTTATCGTCAGAGTCTTTTGCTTCAAAATCAGCCGGTAGGCGAACTTTAACTCGATTCATTAAGTCATCAACTTGCAATGCATCAATGGTTTCATATTCCATTAAAGCGTCTTTCATTGCATGAAGAATATCTTCATTTTCTTTTAAGATAGTTGCTGCTCGTTGATAGTTACGATTAACAAAGTCTTTAATTTCTTCATCAATGGCACGGGCAGTTTCATCCGACATATTTAATGATTTAGAAGATGTTCTTCCTAAGAATACTTCACCTTCTTCTTCAGCAAATAACATTGGACCCATTTTTTGAGAAAAGCCCCACTGTGTTACCATTTTACGTGCAAGTTGTGTAGCACGCTCAATGTCGTTTGAAGCACCCGTTGACACTTTTTCAAAACCGTAAATCATTTCTTCAGCAATACGACCACCGTATAAAGATGAAATGTTACTTTCTAGATGCTGCTTACTATGGCTAAATCTGTCTTGTTCAGGCAAGTACATAGTAACGCCTAGTGCACGACCACGTGGCATAATGCTCACTTTATAAACTGGATCATGATCTGGCACTAAACGGCCTACAATTGCGTGTCCAGCTTCATGATATGCGGTCATTTCTTTCTCTGACTCATTCATTACCATTGAACGACGTTCAGAACCCATCATGATTTTGTCTTTCGCTTTTTCAAACTCAGCCATACCTACTACACGACGTTCTGCACGTGCAGCAAATAAAGCGGCTTCGTTAACTAAGTTAGCTAAGTCAGCACCTGAGAAGCCAGGAGTACCACGAGCAATTACTGATGCTTTAACATCGTCGCCTAAAGGCACTTTACGCATGTGCACTTTAAGAATTTGTTCACGACCACGTATATCAGGTAAACCAACAGTAACTTGACGGTCAAAACGGCCAGGACGCAATAACGCTGGATCTAACACATCAGGACGGTTAGTCGCGGCAATAACAATAACGCCTTCATTACCTTCAAAACCATCCATTTCAACTAGCATTTGGTTAAGTGTTTGTTCACGTTCATCATGACCACCACCCATACCTGCGCCACGTTGGCGACCTACTGCATCAATTTCATCGATAAAGATAATACATGGTGCAGCTTTTTTCGCTTGTTCGAACATGTCACGAACACGAGAAGCACCAACACCGACAAACATTTCAACGAAATCAGAACCTGAAATAGTAAAGAAAGGAACTTTAGCTTCACCGGCAATAGCTTTTGCTAACAACGTTTTACCTGTACCTGGTTGTCCTACCATCAAAACACCCGATGGAATACGACCACCTAGCTTTTGAAAGCGTGACGGATCTTTTAAGTAATCAACTAGTTCTGATACTTCTTCTTTTGCTTCATCACAACCTGCAACATCAGCAAAAGTCGTTTTAATTTGATCTTCGCCTAATAAACGCGCTTTTGATTTACCAAAGCTCATTGCGCCTTTACCACCCCCACCTTGCATCTGACGCATGAAGAATATCCATACACCAATAAGCAGTATCATTGGGAACCAAGAAACAAATATGGTCATCAAGAAACTAGGTTCTTCTGGTAATTCGCCAGATGCGTTAACACCTTGCTTAACGAGATCGTTGATTAAATCACGATCATAACCACCAGGAATAACGGTGACAAAGTTTTCACCGCTGCGTTTAATACCGTTAATAACGCCATTTCTGTCAACGTCAACTTCTCTAATCTGCCCTTGACGAACGTCTTGAACAAATTGTGTGTAATCCACTTGTTGCTCTTTGCCGCTTCCAGGGGTAAAACTTTGGAAAACAGACATTAATACAACTGCAATAACTAACCATAAAATAAGATTTTTTGCCATATCGCTCAACTTAATGACCTCTTGATAATGTTAAAAATGGTGCGATGAAATAATTCCATCTAATTTACTACAATTTAAAGCCCGTAGCCACAAGATAAACTTCACGTGAGCGAGCACGTGACGATTCAGGCTTGCGAGTTCTAACGGTTTTAAATGCGGCTCGAGCGTCTTTCATAAATTGCTCAAAGCCTTCTCCTTGGAACACTTTTACTACAAAAGCGCCATCTTTCTTTAACACCTGATTGCACATATCTAGTGCTAATTCGACTAAATACATACTGCGTGCCGCGTCTGCTGCATCATTACCGGTAAAGTTTGCTGCCATGTCAGACATAACAACGTCAATATTTTTACCATTAATTCGAGTTAATAAAGCATCTAGCACCGCTTCTTCGCGAAAGTCACCTTGCAGAAAATCTACGCCTGCAATAGGGTCCATTGCTAAAATGTCACATGCAACAACTTGCCCACTATTACCAACCACTTTCGTGGCGTATTCAGACCAACCGCCAGGAGCCGCACCTAAATCAACCACCTTCATGCCAGGTTTGATCAACTTATCTTTATTATTTATCTCTTCAATTTTAAAAACTGCACGAGAGCGTAAGCCCAATCGTTGTGCTTTTTTTACATATTCATCATCAAAGTGCTCTTTTAGCCATCGAGCACTACTGACACTGACTTTATTCTTGCTCATTCAATCCACTTATATATTGTTGCTATTCAAAGGTACTTGTTTGGTAACTTGTTCACTTTACGCGTCACCAAAATAGTAACAGGTGTATTTTAACCATAATAAAACAGAAAAGTACGGTAAAAAGCAGACAGTTTGTAAACAATATTAGTATTACAAACTAGATGGAGGTAAAATAGTGATAATTCAAGCTAACTTGTAACGAAAATTGTTAATGAACCTAAATAAAAAACAAATTCAGTATTTAAAAGGCTTAGCACACAGCCTTAAACCCGTGGTATTGCTAGGCAACAATGGCCTAACAGAAGCTGTAGTTGCCGAAATCGACTTCGCTTTAAATCACCACGAATTAATTAAAATTAAAATCCCTACGGATGATCGTGAAACCAAAGCACTTATTGTTGAAGCTATTTGTCGTGAAACAAATTCAACTAAAGTGCAAGTGATCGGTAAAACCTTAGTTATTTTCCGTCAAACGGAAGAAAAGAAAATTCGTATTCCGAAAGTTTAAGTTATTTCTATTTAGTTGAAGTTTACTTTGGCTTTATGTAAATAGTGATAAAACGCTTTGGTTTTTCAAAAAAGGGCTTATGCCCTTTTTTTGTGATCTATTTTTATAAACTTGTCATTCCAAGCCATCGTAAACCTTTATTATAAATTATAGAGCGAATGTTATGCTATCAGTAACAAACACTACATTAGAAAAAACTAATATACAAAAAATGTAACTTGCCATACAATATTCTCATTACCTATATTTTATGAGGACTTTTAAATGATTTTGTCAGTACCTGAATTAGTCGCACAAGCTAAAGCATCAGTTAGTTGTGTTAGTGCAGCACACGCTTTCACTCAAAAAAATGCGATATTTATTGATGTTAGAGAGTCTGAAGAAACAGCCTCTTCGCCAGTAAAAAACTCAATCGCTATTCCTCGCGGTGTTTTAGAAATGAATATCACTAAATACTGTGCAGATGTAGAAACACCAATATACCTGCATTGTGCTTCTGGTGGTCGTGCGACGTTAGCGGCAGAACAATTGCAGCGTATTGGTTATAAAAATGTAAAAGCAATTAGTGGATCGCATGACGAGGTTTGTCAGGCACAAAAAAACCAGTAAACTCTAAATAAATTTGAGCTTACTGGCTTAAACTATTATTTTGCACAGTAGAGAGCAGATATTAAGTCTACTCTACTAGGCTTATTTAATGCTTATATTAAAGATTAAAGGTGTTCTACGCCAACAATCTCATATTCAACTACACCACCTGGTGTAGTTATTTCAATTTCACTATCAACTTCTTTGCCAATTAAACCACGGGCAATAGGTGAGTTTAGTGATATACGTCCAGTTTTAAAGTCGGCCTCGTCATCACCAACAATCTTGTAAGTAACTTCAACTTCAGTATCAATATTGAGTAAAGTCACCGTTGTGCCAAAAATCACTTTACCGGTATTAGGAATTTTTGTAACGTCTATCACTTGCGCATTACATAATCTACCTTCAATATCTTGAATGCGACCTTCACAGAAACCCTGCTCTTCTTTAGCAGCATGGTACTCTGCATTTTCTTTCAAATCGCCATGTTCACGAGCATCGGCAATATCTTTTACAATACGTGGACGCTTTTCGGTTTTTAATATTCTCAATTCTTCTTTTAATTGCTCGGCACCAAGCAATGTCATCGGATATTTTGTCATTTTACTCTTCTTTTTCTAACAAGAAAGGCGGTTTACCTATACTAAATAATAGAAGGTAACCACCTTTAGAAAATTATTCGCTTAAACTGACTTTACCGTTAATTTGTTTATATTTCAGAACAAATTAACGATTCAAGTAACTTATTTACAGCGTTTGTGTAACTCTTGTATTGAATTTACGATATTGCGATCATCTGCTGCGTGCGATTGACAAGCGGCAAATGCGGCATTCAATGTTGTAGTATATGCGACTTTGTAACGTAAAGCACCACCACGTAAAACTTTTGAATCTTCAATCGCTTTACGACCTTCTGTGGTATTAATAATGTAGGTGTACTCACCATTCTTAATTCTATCAAGAATATGTGGGCGACCTTCATGTACTTTATTAACTAAACGACAAGGTATATTCGCTTCACCAAGAATAACAGCGGTGCCGTGTGTTGCATCAATTTCATAGCCTAATGCGACCATTTGTTTTGCTAAATCAACTACACGTTCTTTATCACTATTACGCACAGATATTAATGCACGACCATCTTTAGGAACCGATACACCTGCGCCTAAGTTGGCTTTAGCATAAGCTTCTTCAAATGTTTCGCCTACACCCATAACCTCACCCGTTGAACGCATTTCTGGCCCAACTAATGGATCACTACCGTGGAATTTGTTAAACGGAATAACCACTTCTTTTACAGAGAAATAAGGTGGGATAACTTCTTTAGTAACACCTAGCTCTTTAAGAGTTTTACCCGCCATTACACGAGCACCGATTTTAGCTAATGGCACAGCAGTAGCTTTCGAAACAAATGGAATCGTACGCGCAGCTCTTGGGTTTACTTCAATTAAATACACTTTGCCGTCTTTAACAGCCATTTGTGTATTCATTAAACCAATAACATCTAGCTCAAATGCTAAGTCTGTTACTTGCTTTCGCATTACATCTTGAATTTCTTGGCTTAAGCTATACGCTGGTAGTGAACATGCTGAGTCACCTGAGTGAACACCTGCTTGTTCAATATGCTGCATTATGCCGCCAACTACCACATCTGTACCATCACAAACCACATCAATATCAACTTCAATCGCGTCATCAAGGAAGTGATCAAGCAGCACTGGCGAGTCGTTCGATACATTTACCGCTTCAGTCATATAACGACGTAAATCATCTAAGTCATAAACGATTTCCATTGCACGGCCACCTAGAACATAAGATGGGCGAACCACTAATGGAAAACCAATAGCTTCGGCCTTAGCCATCGCTTCTTCTAGAGATGTTACGGTAGCATTTTCCGGTTGTAATAAACCTAAACGGTCAACTGCTTGTTGAAAACGCTCACGGTCTTCTGCACGGTCAATTGCATCAGGAGAAGTACCAATAATTGGCACGCCTGCCGCTTCTAAAGCACGAGCTAGTTTCAGTGGTGTTTGACCACCGTATTGCACGATAACGCCTTTAGGCTTTTCAATGCGCACGATTTCAAGTACATCTTCAAAAGTAATTGACTCAAAATATAATCGGTCTGAGGTATCGTAATCGGTAGAAACTGTTTCAGGGTTACAGTTAACCATAATGGTTTCATAACCGTCTTCACGTAATGCTAATGCGGCATGTACACAACAGTAATCAAATTCAATACCTTGACCGATGCGGTTTGGACCGCCACCTAAGATCATAATTGATTCTTTGTCTGTCGGGTTAGCTTCACACTCTTCATCGTAAGTTGAATACATGTAAGCTGTATCGGAACTAAACTCAGCAGCACAAGTATCTACTCGTTTGTAAACAGGGAAAATACCCGCTTTATGACGCTTTTTACGAATTTCAGCTTCACCAACACCAATTAAGTCAGCTAATCGAGAGTCAGCAAAACCTTTACGCTTTAATTGACGCAAGTACACAGGTGTTAATATTTTTAAGCCACCTTCTTCTACTTTTGCTTCTTCTAAAACAATATCTTCAATTTGAACTAAGAACCAACGGTCAATTTTAGTTAAACGATAAATATCATCAACTGATAAACCTAAACGAAAGGCATCAGCGATATACCAAATGCGATCAGAACCGGCTTCTTGTAGTTCATGCATGATTTTAGTTTTAGCACCCGGCTGAGTCACATCAACCATAGGGTCAAAACCGTTTACGCCAACTTCTAGGCCGCGCAAGGCTTTTTGTAATGATTCTTGTTGATTACGTCCAATAGACATTACCTCGCCAACTGATTTCATTTGCGTCGTTAGTCTGTCTTCAGAGCCGGCAAATTTCTCGAAGTTGAAACGTGGAATTTTTGTCACAACGTAATCGATAGTCGGCTCAAATGAAGCTGGTGTAGCGCCACCTGTTATATCGTTAGTTAATTCATCAAGCGTATAACCAATGGCAAGTTTGGCTGCTATTTTAGCGATTGGGAAACCCGTTGCTTTTGATGCTAGCGCCGACGAGCGCGAAACACGTGGGTTCATTTCAATAATAACCATACGACCAGTATCAGGACAAATACCAAACTGAACGTTAGAGCCACCCGTTTCAACACCAATTTCACGTAATACCGCAATCGATGCATTTCGCATAATTTGGTATTCTTTATCAGTTAACGTTTGTGCTGGTGCAACCGTGATTGAGTCACCGGTATGAATGCCCATAGGGTCAAAGTTTTCAATCGAACAAATAATGATACAGTTATCATTTTTGTCACGAACCACTTCCATTTCATACTCTTTCCAACCGATTAATGATTCATCGATTAATAATTCAGAAGTTGGCGAAAGGTCTAAACCACGTGTACAAATTTCAGTAAATTCTTCGCGGTTATAAGCAATACCGCCACCCGAGCCGCCCATGGTAAAAGATGGACGAATAATACAAGGGAAACCTAAGTTTTTACTTGCTGCGTGGGCTTCTTCAAGTGTATGTACAATCTCAGCTCTTGGCGTGTCTAAACCAATGGCTTTCATTGCTTTGTCGAAACGACTACGGTCTTCAGCTTTATCAATTGCATCTGCTGTAGCGCCAATCATTTCAACATTAAATTCTTTTAATACGCCTTTAGCTTCGAGCTCAAGCGCACAGTTTAATGCGGTTTGACCACCCATAGTCGGTAATACCGCACAAGGACGTTCTTTTTCAATAATTTTACGTACCACTTCCCAGTGAATTGGCTCGATGTAAGTGGCATCAGCCATTTCTGGGTCGGTCATAATGGTTGCTGGATTCGAGTTTACTAGAATAACTCGGTAACCTTCTTCGCGCAGTGCTTTACACGCTTGTGCACCTGAATAATCAAACTCACATGCTTGGCCAATAACAATTGGTCCTGCGCCTAAGATCAAGATACTTTTTAAATCAGTACGTTTTCCCATTTTCTATTCTCTCTTCTCTTGTCTAAGGGCTAAGCTTTTTTCGAAGCAACGATTAAATCGATAAAATGATCGAACAATGGTGCAGCATCTGCTGGTCCTGGGCTCGCTTCAGGATGGCCTTGGAAACTGAATGCTGGTTTGTCTGTACGATGAATACCCTGAATAGAACCATCAAATAATGATGAGTGCGTCACTTTTAAATTTTCAGGTAAGTTATCTTCATCAACAGCAAAACCATGGTTCTGAGCGGTGATCATCACAACATTGCGCTCAAAGTCTTTTACTGGGTGATTTCCACCATGGTGTCCAAACTTCATTTTAATGGTTTTAGCACCACTGGCTAACGCTAACAATTGATGACCTAAACAAATACCAAATACAGGGATATCTGTTGTTAAGAATTTTTTAATTGCCGTAATAGCATAGTCACAAGGTTCTGGATCACCTGGACCATTTGATAAGAAAATGCCATCAGGGTTCATCGCTAATACTTCTTCAGCCGACGTTTGTGCAGGTACTACGGTAAGTTTACAACCACGGTCTACTAACATACGTAAAATATTACGTTTAGCACCGAAATCGTAGGCAACCACATGAAACTCTGATTTTTCAGGTGTAATATGGCCTTTTCCTAGCTGCCAACTGCCTTCTGTCCATTGGTATGATTCTTTAGTTGAAACAACTTTAGCTAAGTCCATACCTTTAAGGCCTGGAAATGCTTGCGCTTGAGATAACGCTTTAGCAGCTTCAACACTTGCATCAGTAATATCACCGGCGATAATACAACCGTTCTGCGCGCCTTTTTCACGTAAAATACGCGTAAGTTTGCGGGTGTCTATATCGGCAATACCTAAGATATTCTTTGCTTTTAAGTAGTCGCCTAAACTTTGCTCGTTGCGAAAGTTACTTGCTAATAATGGTAAGTCACGAATTACTAAACCTTTTGCCCAAATAGTGTTAGATTCTTCATCTTCACTATTGGTACCTGTGTTACCTATGTGTGGATAAGTAAGGGTAACAATTTGCTCTGCATAAGAGGGATCAGTCAGAATTTCTTGGTAGCCAGTCATTGAAGTATTAAAAACTACTTCACCAACAGACGCCCCTTCTGCACCGATAGCGGTGCCCTTAAATACAGTGCCGTCTTCAAGCACTAAAATGGCAGATTTAGTCAATGTAACCTCCGTTAAGAAGAAAGAAAATTAATGGTCAAACAACTAATAACTTAACCATTAATGATAAAAGCGATACGTACAAAAATTGCCAAAACTTTACTCATGAACGTCATGAACTGTAAATTTTTGACAAAATCCACTTATTTTACGCTTGTAAGCTTCTTTCGTCTAGTAATAATTGTAAAAAACTCTCTGTTTTTGACGTAATTGATACAAAGACCTCAAAAACAACACTTTACTCTAAAAACCACCCGTAAATACTAACCATTTAGTCAGGTTTATATTAATTAAAGTAATTTATCTAATCTTTTAAACCTAGTACGTCTTGCATGTCATAAAAGCCGTTATTGGCTTCACTTAACCAAAAAGCAGCGCGCATAGCGCCTAAAGCAAATGTCATGCGTGAGCTTGCTTTATGGGTTAACTCTAATCGTTCACCAATATCAGCAAAGTATGCGGTATGTTCACCAACAATATCGCCAGCGCGAACCGTTGCAAAACCTATTGTTTCTCGGCTGCGCTCTTCCGTAATACCTTCTCTGCCATATACGGCTACCTCATTAAGGTCACGTCCTAAGGTATCAGCAATAACTTGGCCCATTTTCACAGCCGTGCCCGACGGTGCATCTTTCTTAAATCTGTGGTGCGCTTCAAAAATTTCTATATCAGTATAGCTACCAATCGCTTTAGCCGTAATCTCAAGTAACTTAAACAATAAGTTAACGCCAACACTGGTATTTGGAGCCAAAACAACCGGTATGCTCTTACCGGCATCCTTAATCGTCTCTACTTGTTGATCTGAAAAACCTGTGGTACCAATAACAAGCGCTTTATTGTGTTGCTTGCACCAGTTAATGTGCTCTAGCGTAGCTTCAATTGAGGTAAAATCAATTAACACATCTGCCGCTAATAATGTTTGATAATCTGTGGTTGTTTTTTTGCCAATAGCGCCAATACCCGCTATTTCGCCCAAATCAAAATTTTCGAATGAAGAACCAACTCGAACACTACCACCAACAAGCTCAACAGATTTATGCTCTATTGCTGCCTGAATTAAATTGCGGCCCATACGCCCGCTACAACCTAAAATAGCTACTTTTACTTTCATGAAAACGTATTCCTAAACGCTAATGCTATAAGCTGACTTATAAGCAATGTTAAAAGGGGTATTTAAATCAATTGATTGACTAAGCTCTTGTGACACTACATTAAATATTCGCCATTGGCCTTCTTTTAAAAGCAAATGATAAAAAGCAGAGAAATCGGTAAAAACTTCATCTTTAGAGTCAATAAACTGCCAATCAATACAAGCCAGTACTAAATCGTCTTTTAACACACTAAAACTCGATTTTAATGGGATGAAATGTTTTATCTCTGCATGACTGAGTACAGTAAATATATCTATGAACTCTCGTTTGAAGGCTTCTTCGTTATCAATTAAAACAACTTTATCAGGTGTATGCAAAGTACATGGCAGTTGATAACACTGTTGTGTTTCTGCCATATTCTGCTGATGAAACGCCGCGATATAACGTTGAAATAATTTTTCGATAACTGTTTTTTGCATTGGTTACTTAATACCTACTGGGTATAACTCAAACTTGGTTAAACCAATTTGATTAATTAAGCTTATAAAAAAGCCCTCAACTGAGGGCTTTTAAAAAAATCTTATTTAGCTAACAACTGATAACAACTCAACGTCGAATATCAAGGTTGCGTACGGAGGAATTGCACCTTGAGAGCCACGCTCACCGTAAGCTAAACCGTAAGGTACGTATAAACGCCATTTCGAACCTTCAGTCATTAATTGTAATGCTTCAGTCCAACCAGCAATAACACCGCCTACTGGAAATTCAGCAGGTTGGCCACGTTCAACAGAGCTATCAAAAATATCACCATTGATGAATGTACCATGGTAATGCACACGTACTGTGCTTGCAGCAGTTGGCGTTTCGCCTTCACCCGTTGCAATTACTTCGTACTGTAAACCTGATTCAGTTGTTGTTACTTCATCACGTTTTGCATTTTCAACTAAAAACTCTTCGCCTTCAGCTGCTTTAACTTTAGCTTCAGCTTGCTCTAGTTCTTGCATTTTTTTAGATACAATACCAAATGCTTCATTTAAATCTTCATCAGATACTTGGCTGTCAGCATTTGCAATAGCATCTGCTAAACCAGCTTGTACAGCTGATACGTCAAAATCTTTAAAAGGGTTGTTACGAAGTTGGTCACCTAGTTGACGACCTACGCCATAGCTTACGCGTTGTTCAATTGTTTCAAATTTATTTTCAGACATTATTTAATCTTCACTTAATTTATACGATAAAAATTCGCGATACAATAGCATAAATTTCACGCCCTCTGAAGGGCTAGCGTTAGCGATTTTGTTATTTATTATAAATTTTTTATCTTTAATTGTACTTGACACGTTTTGCCTGCAATCATCTTTTACTCTATCTAACCTTCAGTAATTTTCTGATAACACTGCGTTAACACCGGGGCTGATAAATTAAATTCTTTTACTAGCATCATTGGATAAGCAACGAGTACATCAAATTCGGAGTTATTCCCCGCTGCCAAGTCTCGTTGCATTGAGGTTTCACTACTGTCGGGTAAGCGTGATAAAAAGCTCAATGTTTCTTTAATATGTTTATCGCCAAGGTTTACGCCAGATTTTCGCGCAATATCTGCATATTCATTAACAATGCGCTCTAATAAAAATGCGATATGACTTTGTGAACGAATTTCGCCTAAATTTAGCTTTCTCGCAGAGGCTAAAGCTCCCCAGGCAGCAACAAGTATGTACTTTCGCCACAATGCCAGTTCTATATCACTCGTTACCCCGACACTAATACCTGCTAATTTTAAGCGTTTAGCTATTGCACTAAGCCGTTCAGTTTCATCAGCTTGCAAGGCAGTCCCCTGCTCATTCATTTTTAAAGCCGTACTATCTACTATGGGTTTATTAATAAAAGCACCTAAAGTGATATGAGGTTTTGCGCCGGTATGATTGATAACACCCGTAGCCGATTTTTCAGCAATAATTTTTGCTAAACCGCCAATAATATTTTCACGTGGGATGCCCTGAGCCTGCGTTATATCAGCAGCATTAACACCATTTAACAAAGGTATTACGCGGGTATTATTTACGATTAATGGTTTTATTTGTGCAAGAGCTGTGTTTAATTGATAAGACTTTACGCAGAGAAATATAACATCGGCAGGTGTTGCTAAACTATTAATCGTTAAGCTTTCGCCATCAACCACATTAACATTATTTAGCTGAACATCACCTTCTATACTCTTGATCATTAATCCCGATGTTTGCATGGTTTTAAATTGCTCGCCCCGGGCAACAAACGTAACATTTTCACCATGCTGCGCTAAGCGGCCACCAAAATAACCACCAACAGCACCACACCCAACGATAACAAAATGCATCACTCATCCTTTTAGTTCTAATTTAGGGTGAAGTTTATCATGAAGATACTCAAATGATCTGACGCTTCAGGGCTAAAATTTAAATAACAACAATTTGTGATACCCATGATTTCAACTAAACTTATGGATTGTAACTACGGTTTCATCACTATAGATGAAATTACGACATCTAATTTACAAGAACATAGATAGTATTAGAAAAACAGAAATACGTTTAATTGCAGTATTCAATTGTAGTAAGGGGTATGGAGTAATGTTTATCTGTTTTTATGAGTTTGTTCAAAAATATAATACAAACAAATAACTCAAGGGACATTATCATGAGCAAAGTTATATTAATTGCCTTAGCTATAGTCTTATTCAGTGGTTGTGGCGACGCCAGCAAAACATCGAGTACTGCAACAATTGATAAAACTGAAACGAGTAGTAAAGCGACTATAGAACAAACAACTACACAAAATGATGCTATTAACATTGAAGAAACTCAAGCAATGGTATTACTTAGTGGTCTGCCAACCTTAGGTACTTCCGATAGCATCGCTATTATTGATATGGATCCCGACTCGGCCAATTTTGGCAATATACTTTATGACTACCCACTCCCCAAACTTGATGCACCTATGCACCACCTTTATTACAGCCCTAACGGACGTTTGTATGCCACGGGGCTAGGCTCTCAATGCAGCTTAGCTGAAATTGACTTGGTCAGAAATGCAAAAGCTGAGCCGATAATTAGTAATTTCGAATGCTTAAACACCAACGGACAAAATGTTGGAGAAGATATTATGTGGCATAACGTCAATGGTGAGCTAACGATGTTCGTTACCTTTATGGGCGGCTCTGATTTAACTCAAATTGACGCAGGTACGGTCGGCGTATTCAATGCCCAAACGAATGAAGTCATTAAAATTATTGAAGCAAGAAAGTCTCAAGTAGAAGCAGGTCAGCCTTATATCATGTTCCCACATGGCATTTCAGCTTATGGCGATAGAATGGTAGTCACATCTTCTACTCACCCAGCCATTGCCACAGAAGTTGGTAATTCCATAACCATTATCGACTTAAACACTTTAAAACCAATAGAAACTATTGTTATTGAAGATGCCAAACCTGTGGGCTTCCCTTCATCGCCTGTCGAAGTGCTTTTTGTTCGTCCCAGTATTGTCGAAGGGGTGGAGCCAGCTATTTTGGTTAATACTTTATTCGGTTTTGAGACTTGGAAAGTGCCTTATAACGAGAAAACTAAAACGTTTAATACGCCAGAAAAATTATATGACGGAGCCACAGCAGGTACAGCAGTACCGTTAGAGTTTTATGGTAATGAAGATGAATTATTTATCAGTCATGGCGTGCCCGGTATAGTTAAACGCTACGATTTAAAACAGTTACCTAATTTAGTATCTTCAGGCGAAGATATAAAGGCAGAAAGCGGTGCGCATCACATGATATTTTATAAAACCGCAGCCGGTCGCAAGCTCATTGCCGTACAAAACAATTTATTAAATTTAGGTGACGCTAAAGACAATGACCCCACCGACATAGATTTTCTCGTGAAACTAAATCACCACTCGGTCACCGTACATGATCTTGTTACGGGCGAGCGATTGGGCGAAATAAACTTCAAAGAAAAGTACAAAAAAGGTATCGATAATATTGAAGCATTATTTGGCTCAGGCTTTACACATCATCATTAATTGTCATGAAAATCACCGCAATAGTTGTCGCCATCGCTTTTCTATTTATAGCGGCAACTATTTACAACTTACAAAATAAAAAGCCGACCACTCACCTTGTCGAATTCACGGCACCTTTTATATTTGGCCGTTTTACCGTGCCAGAAAGTAATCCTTTAACCCAAGAATCAGTACTACTTGGCAGAAGGCTTTTTTATGATCCAATATTGTCTAGCGACAAGAAAGTGTCTTGCGCGACCTGCCATCAGCAAGCACTTGCCTTTACTGACGGTTTAAAAACATCCGTAGGCGTGTCAGGAATTCCTCTTGCTTTCAACTCCATGAGCTTAGTGAATTTAATGTGGGGACCCAAGCATTTTTTCTGGGATGGTCGTGCTTCATCTCTTGAAGAACAAGCAATTATTCCCATTACACACCATGATGAAATGGCGCGTAATATCGAAACACTGATCGTTGATTTAAATAATGATGAGACCTACAAAAAGCTATTTAAACAAGCTTTTGGAAATATAAGTGCACAAAATATAGCGAAAGCCCTAGCAAGCTTTCAGCGAACATTGATTTCGGCTAATTCACGATACGACCAATATTTACGTGGCGAAATACCTCTTACCGCCATAGAAGAACAAGGTCGTAAGCTTTTTATGGCCCATCCTGATACTAAAGTGGTATTACGTGGGGGAAATTGCATTGATTGTCATAGCCAATTTCTCACCAGCGGCTTTGGCACTATGTTTGATGGCTTTAGCAATAATGGCTTAGATAATGATCAAACATTACAACCTGGCTTATTTACGTTAACGCAAAATGAAGCGCATCGAGGCTTATTCAAAGCACCCACATTACGCAATATAGCGGTTACATCTCCATATATGCATGATGGCCGTTTTGCTACTTTGCATGAGGTTTTAGCGCATTATAATGGCGGCATTAAGCGCAGTAAAACACTCAGCCCATTAATTATTGAAGCAGATAATATTCCAAAAACACAAAACGATCATATTAGCTTAAACCTCAATGATGATGAAGTAACCGCCATTATTGCATTTTTACATACACTAACTGATGAAGAATTCTTAGCTAACCGTGCATTTTCAGACCCTTTTATCGCCGAGAATAGTGATGACTAAATACTGACGAATCCCCACAAAATGAGGATTAATGATC
>OMOM01000501.1_pt1 | contig 19489 bp, 10 predicted proteins | sample 1646501 | NCBI WGS metagenome assembly OMOM01 (sample SAMN05416802, study PRJEB24817) | seawater metagenome | isolation source: Sea water | place: Canada:Atlantic | collected 2013-07
CGAGATCTAGTACGGTCTCGTGGGCTCGGAGATGTGTATAAGAGACAGTATCAATTGTGTTACAATCTATTATTACGCTTTCTTACTTTTCATTGTGTTGGTTTAGTTTATTCAATTTTATTGTCTCAAATAATTAATAAGCTAAGTTAAATACAACGTCACTTAAAATACCATGAAAATTAACCAACCAATGCTTCAATTATTGTGTAATGTAAATATTTACGCACCTACGCCCCTAGGCATTAAAGATGTTTTGATTGCAGGTAATAAAATTGCCGCCATTTATGATCATGGGCAAGGGCAGATCGACATTCCTAAACAGTGGCACGTTAATATCATTAATTTTGAGGGCGCCACATTAACACCAGGTTTTATTGATAGTCATGCCCATATTACGGGTGGTGGTGGTGAAGCCGGCTTTGCAACACAAGTTCCACCAGTAGGTCTTACTGAATTTACTCATGCTGGCGTAACAACCGTTGTTGGTTTGCTCGGTACTGATGATACAACACGCAGTACTGAAAACTTGTTAAGTCGAGTTTATGGCCTTCGTGAAGAAGGTATGTCTGCTTATTGCTGGACAGGTGGTTATCATTATCCTTTAACCACTATAACCGGCAGTGCTAAATCAGATATCGTTTTTCTTGAACCGGTTATTGGTATTGGTGAATTTGCTATAAGTGATCATCGTTCTAGTCAGCCAACCTTTGAAGAAGTTATCCGCCTTGCCAGTGAAACTCATGTTGCAGGTTTAATCACAGGTAAAGCCGGTATTATTCATTTTCATTTAGGTGACGGTGAAAAAAGATTAGCACTAATAGAACAAGCAATTAGAGATACAGAACTACCAGCACGGGTGTTTAATCCAACTCATGTTAATCGCAACAAAGCGTTGTTTGAAGATAGTTGCAAATTACTAACGCAAGGTTGTCATATTGATTTAACCGCATTTCCTGCCGGTACAGCACAACCAGGTTGGGAAGCGAGTGACGCGATTGAAATGGCTATTGAAAGACAATTGCCTTTAGAACAAATAACCCTTAGCTCGGATGGTGGAGGTTGCTTGCCTTGTTTTGACCCACAAGGTGAATTAGTGCATATGGATTTTGGTCGAGCGAGTACGCTAGGAGAAACCTTAGTGGAAACTTTACATAAAGGTTTACCACTGGAGCAAGTTCTCCCAATGTTAACAAGTAATGTTGCTAATATTTTACGCTTTAAAAACAAAGGGCAAATTGCTGTTGGTTTTGACGCTGATTTATTAATAATGAACGAAAAATATGAAATTACTGATGTGATGGCGCAGGGTGTATGGCACAAGCAAAACAATCAGACAATTATCAAAGGTACATTTGAATAGAGGTAGATATGTGTCCAGCTAAAACAGTTGATGGTCAACAAAGGGGATTTGTAATTCCTATCGGGGGGGCAGAAGAGCGCGTTAAGGATCCTATAATTCTACAACGTTTTGTTGAGCTTTGTGGCGGAGAAAATGCATACATTGTGATTATTCCTACCGCTTCACAACTTGAAGAAACAGGGCCTAATTACGAAGATGTATTTCATGAATTAGGCGTGCAAAAAGCCATTTCTTTACCGATCAATGATCGTGAAGAGGCAAATAGTGATGAATATCTTGCTGAGTTAAATAAAGCTACCGGTATATTTATTACCGGTGGTAATCAATTACGCTTGTCTACTATTTTAGGTGGCACACCAGTAGCACAGAGTATTCGCTCACGTAATGCTGATGGTGTGCATGTTGCAGGTACATCTGCAGGTGCAGCTATTATGCCTGAGCATATGATCGCTGGCGGTCGCACTGGCGCGTTACCAAATGAAGAAGGGGTTACTTTTGCTCCGGGCATGGGCTTAATTAATAAAGTTATTATTGATCAGCACTTTAGCCAAAGAAATCGTTTAGGCCGTTTGCTATCAGCTATTTCTTACAACCCTTTTGCTTCAGGCTTAGGGATTTGTGAAAATACTGCCGCTTTTATTGATCCATCTGGAATTTTAGAAGTCGTTGGTCATGGTAGCATCACGGTAGTAGACCCTGCTGATTTATCACACAGTTCAATGGCAGATGCTAATAGAGGCGAAGCTATTACGCTAATTGGTCTTAAATTACATGTACTTGGGCCAGGCGCAACTTACTGTATTAACGAAAGAATAGCTACACCAGCAAGCTAAACTTTTTTGTAAAGCCCACCTATACTTTGGTGGGCTATACTATTTCATTTTAATAACTAAAGCTCACTTCAATACCCCCACATTCTGTTCAGTAAAATATTCTCTCAAGTAGTATGTTCGCTATTAAAACCGTGGTATCTTTTCTAGACCGCGTATAGCGTAGTCGGAATAACAAATAATAAAAAATTCTCTTCAGAGTAATAAAAGGAAATCATTATGAAAATGCTCTCTTCCAACGTTTATGTTGGCCCTAATGTTTACGCTCATTTTCCTGTGATTCGCCATATTGTAGATATTGGTATTTTGGAAAAGTACCCTTCTGTTAAATTGGGTACAGAATTTATTGATGGATTAATCTCAAACCTGCCAAGTTTAGATCAGCACGGCTGCTCATATGGTGAGCCCGGTGGCTTTATCAGACGATTAAAAGAAGATGAAGGTACTTGGATTGCCCATATTTGGGAGCATGTTACGCTTGAATTACAATGCGTAGCGGGTACAGAAGTTACTTTTGGTAAGACGCGCACTACCGGCACTGCTGGCGAATACAATATGGTTTTCCAGTATAAGCAAAGAGATGTAGGCCTAGAAGCCGCAATTTTAGCACGAAAACTCCTCATTTCATTAATGCCTGAAAACATTAAAGACCAGTTACAAACTACGATAGAAGACGATTTTGATTTTCAGCAAGAAATGGCTGATTTTATTCGCTTTGCACAACGCAAACAATTTGGTCCTAGTACCCAATCATTGGTGGATGCGGCAGAAAAACGTGACATTCCTTGGTTACGATTAAACGAATATAGCTTGGTTCAGTTTGGCCATGGTAAATACCAGCAACGTATACAAGCCACTATTACCAGTGAAACCAAGCATATAGCAGTGGAAATATCCTGCGATAAAGAAGACACTCATAATTTACTCAACGACCTTGGCCTGCCTGTTCCACAACAACGCATGGCATATTCAGATGTACAAGCGGTAAAAATGGCAAAAAGCATTGGTTATCCTGTGGTTTTAAAACCGTTAAATGCCAATCACGGTCGTGGTGTTTCGATTGATTTAACAACGGAAGAACAAGTAATAACCGCCTTTGCATTTGCCCGTGAGCATGGCACAAGCCGTGCCGTTTTAGTTGAATCGTTTTTAACTGGATTAGATCACCGTATGTTAGTCGTTAATGGTGAATTAGTCGCGGTAGCCAAACGTGTGCCTGGCCATGTTATTGGTGATGGCCTTAATACTATTAGTCAATTGGTTGATATTATTAATGAAGATCCACGACGAGGTGTTGGTCATGAAAAGGTATTAACGCAGTTAGAATTAGATACCCAAGCCATGCGCTTATTAGAAGAGGCCGACTTTACGGAAGAAACGGTATTACCTAAAGGTGAAATATTCTACCTTCGCTCGACTGCAAACTTATCTACCGGTGGTACAGCCATCGATATGACCGATGTGGTTCATCCTGATAATAAAACCATGGCTGAGCGAGCAGTACAAGCTGTAGGCTTAGATGTGGGCGGCGTTGATTTTTTAACTGCTGATATTACACAATCTTATAAAGATATTGGTGGCGGTATTGTTGAAGTGAATGCCGCACCAGGTTTTAGAATGCATGTCGCTCCAAGCGAAGGCAAGCCAAGAGATGTTGCCGGAAAAGTCATTGATATGCTGTTTCCACCAGCCCTACCTACGCGTATTCCTATTGCCGGTATTACGGGCACAAATGGTAAAACCACCACGTCGAGAATGCTCTCTCATATTTTAAAAAATGCCGGGCATGTTGTTGGTATGACTTCTACCGATGGGGTTTATGTTGATGGTCAGTTATCTGTTAAAGGTGATATGACAGGTCCAGTGTCATCGCAAATTGTGTTACGTGATCCTTCAGTAGATATTGCCGTGTTAGAAACCGCACGAGGCGGCATTGCCCGTTCAGGTTTAGGTTATTTAGAAAGTGACGTAGCCGCTTGTATCAATGTTCAAGAAGATCATTTAGGACTCAGAGGCATAGATACCCTTGAGCAACTTGCTGAAGTTAAACGTATTGTTGTTGAAGTGGCTAAAGACAGTGTTGTGCTCAATGCTGATGATCCACATTGTTTAAAAATGGCCGACCATACCAAAGCAAAACATATTTGTTATGTCACCATGAATACTGGCCATAGCTTAGTACGCGAGCATATTCGTGCTGGTGGTCGAGCGGTGGTTTTAGAAAAAGGTATCAACGGTGACATGATCACTATTTTTGATAACGGTACCCATATTCCATTACTTTGGACACACTTAATTCCGGCAACCTTAGAAGGCAAAGCACTGCACAATGTACAAAACGCTATGTTTGCAGCAGGTTTAGCTTATTGCCTAGGCAAGCCGTTAGATTCAATTCAACAAGGGTTAAGAACCTTCACCACCACCTTTTACCAAGCACCGGGTAGAATGAACGTATTTGACGAGCATAACTTTAGAGTGATACTTGATTACGCGCATAATGCTGATGGTGTGCGTTGTATGAGTGAGTTAGCTAGCAAGTTAGAAGTCAATGGTAAACGTATTACGGTGTTAGCAGGCCCAGGTGATCGTCGTGATGAAGATATCGCCAATATCGCTAAAGCTGCGGCAGGGCATTTTGATATTTACATCTGTAAGGCTGACGATAATCGTCGAGGTCGTGGTGTAGATGAAGTGCCTCAAATGTTAGCGGCAGCTTTAAAAGCTGAAGGTATTAAAGACTCACAAATATATTGTATTTCAGACGAAGTAGAGGCTATAGAAAAAGGTCTTGAATTAGCGAGTGCTGATGATTTATTAATGGTATTTGGCGATGCTATAACACGTTGTTGGAAACAAATTATTAACTTTAATGGTGTTAATGAACCTGAGCATGAAGCAGAGCAAACACCACGTCAAACCGTTGTTTCTATGCTAGAAACTAACGAGCCTGACACTTTTGTTTTAGAAACAGGCATGAAAATTGTGACCGATGAACGAGGCGTTCGTTTGGTATCAGAGCATGATGAAGAAAGTGACTAATCTCAGCTAAAAGAGATAAAACCTTTGGTGACGACTGAGTAAGCTATGCTTTTTGTTGCAGCTTCATATTAAGAGTTATTGTTAACTAGTATAACTCTTAATATGAAGCTCAGCCTGAGCATGATTTGCTCAAACGTTCTAAAACTCACATCTTGAAGTCATTTGGGTATATATGAATAGAGAAAATATAATACTGACATTAGATGATAATCGTCGGTTGACCGGTAAAAATTTATTATCAGATCATCCAGGTGCGATTATTGACGCGTTTGTTAACGGTATTGATAAACTTATCGTGGTAAATATTTGGTCGATTTATGCTAACCGATTACTCAAAGCGGTAAATTGGCCAAATGAAAAAATCTACTCGCGAATATTTGAAGATGGCATCACAATTGCCATAAGTGCGCCACTAGATGCACTTTATGCTGCTTGTGATTTAAATGAAATGGCGTGGCAGTTAACTTGCGAAGAGTTAACTCACACTGAGAACCAAGAAGAAATTTCAGTAGCAATTGAACGCTTAAAGTTAACGATTGCCGAAGAAGCAAATCCAAAACTGCTTGAGTTAATTAAACAATCAAAAGCTCATAATATTGTCTATTTAGTTGATGACGACGAATTCTCATTGGGTTATGGCACTACTGCGCAGTGTTGGCCCATAAGCGCATTACCTGAGCCAGAAAATATAAACTGGTCACAATATAAATCGATACCACTGGCTTACGTTACTGGCACGAATGGTAAGTCGACCAGTGTACGCATTATGTCGCAAATTATTGAGCGAGCAGGTCAATGTTGTGGAGTAACCTCAACAGATTTTATTCGAGTGGGTGATAATATTATTGACCACGGCGATTATTCAGGCCCTGGTGGGGCAAGAATGCTATTGCGTCATCCCGATACTCAAACAGCTATTTTAGAGGTTGCTCGCGGTGGTATTCTACGCAGAGGTTTACCGATAGATAATGTTGATGCCGCTTTAATTACCAATATTGCAGAAGATCACTTAGGCCAATATGGCATTAATACCGTTGCAGCATTGGCTCAAGCGAAAGCTGTTGTTGCTAAAGGTTTACTCAGTGACGGACAAAGCAAAGGCACGTTAGTACTTAATGCCGATGATAAAAATTTAGTGGCTTTGGCACCTGAATTACTGGTGAATAAGTGCTGGTTTTCTTTGCATGAAGACAATACAACACTGCAGCAGCACAAACAAAAAGGTGGCGCTGTTTGTTTTGTGCGTGATCAACAATTGGTGTATTCGTTTCAGCATGAAGAGTCGAATATTATCGCGGTTAACGACATTCCAATGACCCTGAACGGTGCCGCATTACACAATATTCAAAATGCGCTGGGGGCTATTGGTTTAGCTAAAAGCTTAGGTATAGAAGATAAAGCAATTACAACAGCATTATCTATTTTTGCCAGTAATAGTAAAGACAACCCCGGTAGAGGTAATCAGTTTAAGGTCAATAATGCGCAAGTGATTATGGACTTTGCTCATAATGTTCATAGCATGGAGGCCATGGCGGTTACCACGGCTAACATAAAAGCACAGCGTAAATTTTTAATGTTAAGCCATGCGGGTGATCGAACAGACAATGAAATCATCAACTTGACGAAAACAGCGTTAAAAATGAATCCTGACTTTATTATTGCTGCTGAAGTTCAACCGTATTTACGTGGTAGAGAGTTAGGGGAAGTACCTCAGTTGATTGTTGATACAGCGCTAGCTCATGGTATGAAAAAGTGTAATATTTTTACTTTTAACAGCCCATTGTCCGGCGCAAAGTATGTAGTAGAACAACTACAAAAAGACGATTTAGCTTTACTCATGGTGTTATCAGAGCGCGAAAACATAACAGCATTGTTACATGAAAAATCAATATAGCGTTTGTTAAGTGTTCATTAAAAAATGAAATAATCTAAAGCTTGCTGATTTACCAGCAAGCATAGGTTTCCTCCTCAAATAAATACTATCCATCCCGCAGTTTTCTCTTAACAACCGCACAAATGAGTAGGTCAACTTTACATATATGGAAAATGACCTAATATAAAACCTATATTTCACAAGCTATTAGCATAACTAATCGATAACATCTTTTTGATATTCGTTATGCTAAATAAGCTTGGTTTATATATTAAGTTGTACTATGACTGTAAATAAACTTTAACGTCAAAGTAATCGCATTCTATTGACTGTTAGTCGTACTCTTTGAGGCTCAAATCAGTCGTCGTTATCGTATTTGTGAATTCAGAATCAGCACGATTACTTTTTTGTAACTTATATTGGTAATGTGTTTTGAGTGTTTTGGTTTATCTTTTGGTAATACATCTATGTGTATTTACTCCAAGAATATAGCTAAATATGCACAAGAGCCTGCTGTGACTGACACTTTCCTTTCAAAGCTGCTGCTATAGTTGTTACGTTAACTATGTCGTTAATCAACTTGTCTCGTTTATAAACTTCATCTACGGTCTAAAAATTAATCATAACAAGAGCAACTATTGAGTAATTAAGTGACTGTACTTACCTATAACGTAGAAATAACGCAGAAAAATCATAAGGATTATTAACTTTTTGTAACGATATTTAAACAATAAAAAAATCATTATAAAATTTAATGCGTATCAAAAAAATTTCTTCACAAAATTAATGAAATTGTAGATTAAGGGTTTAAATATTAACGTTAATTACGTACATCCACCTCATTGGTAATAACAGTGGGGTTGTTTTTTATGTTGTTTTGGTAATGATGGTTAATTGACATCTAATCATTAATTGGTTAGATTTGAGTCAGATTGTGGTAAATGGGTTTTACGTTTTAAACAATACTACTATAAAACATAATAAGTGGAACTTGGGGAGAGTGACGTGAAATTGAATAAAATTAGTAACGTTCTAAGAGTAAATAGGTTTAATTCTAAAGGTACGTCGGCATTGTTAAGCTCGGCATTTGTTACCTTGTTAGCCGCACCTGTATACGCTGAAGAACAAGCAAGCACAAATGAAGTTGCTAAAGAAAGCAACATTGAAGTTATTGAAGTTAGCGGCATGCGAGGCACAATGACTCGCTCGCTTAATGAGAAAAAAAATACCGCCGCTATTGTTGACGCTATTGCTGCGGCAGACTTTGGTGACTTGCCGGGTTTATCTTTAGCCGATATTATTGAAAATATTTCAGGCGCCTCAAGTCATCGTTTAAAAGGTAGCCAAAACGAAGTCTCTATTCGTGGTTTGGGCTCTTACTGGGGTTATGCAACATTTAACGGTCGTACTATTACAAACGCTGGTACAGGTCGTGCGGTAAACTTTAAAAAATTCCCATCAGATTTAGTTGATAAAGTTGTTATTTATAAATCACAACAAGCAGATTTAGTTGAAGGTGGTACATCTGGAACTATTGAAGTTGCTGCACTACGTGCTATCGATTACGGTAAAAATGAAACTACTGTAGAAGCAACGGGTATCTACAACTCATATTACGGCAATGTAGATGGCGAAAATGTAAATCCATGGGGTAACAAATTTGTTATTTCTACGGTTAGAAGCTGGGAAACCGAAGACTTTGGTAATATGGGTTTCACATTAGGGGTTGTTTCGTCTGACGACTCAAATCCTGAAGAAAACTACGGTGGTAGTTCTCAAATGCAAGCCTGTGCGCTTAAAGACGCTTCGGGTAATACAATAGTGCCAGATGAAAATGAGTGTGACGATGGTAACCAAGCGGTTTCTAGTGGTCGTCAAGGCTCAAGTCCTCAACTTGGAAAAGACACTGAGCTGTCAGACTTTGATCAAAGTTCAATTTTCTACGTACCTAATGATGCTTATTGGCGAACAGGTGAAGATGAAGATTCTCGCACCAGTGTTGTTGCTACTTTTCAATGGCAACCTAATGATCAGTGGGATATTAACTTCGATTACCAAAACTCTCGTTTGGAATATACTGAAGAACGTATGGAGTTTGGGATTGATAACCGTCGAAGAAAACTAGCAGATCATATCATCGCTGAAGATCACACTTTGCTTTATGCAACCGGTGAAGCTAAGCCTCAACTTTTAGGTGAAAGCAGAAATCAAGTAGACGACTATGATGGTGGTGGTATTAATTTTGAGTATTACCCAACAGATAACTTAAAACTAGCAGCAGACTTTTCATACTCAAAGTCATATCGCTATAGAGTTCGTCATCGTTCAAAATTCAAATCAGAAAGCCGTTATCAATACGAGTTTGACGCTCGTGATACCAACGTTCCTACCCTTACATGGTTAGATAACGACCGTAATGGTGTTGGTGATGATGGTTACAATGCTTCAGAAGTGTTTGATCCAAATAATGTTCAGTCTTTCTTAAGTGCTGATGGTGGCGCATATGCTGAATACCGCCGTGCGAATGATGAGCGAGAAGATAAAATTTTAGCGTTCAAATTTGATGCTGAATATACGCTCGATCATGATATTTTTGCTAATATTAAAGCCGGTGTTCGTTTCTCAAAAGAAAACTTAATTGACGAACAAACTAACGATGTTTCTTTACGTTTGAGTGATGGCAGTCAAAAAACTGGCTCAACTGATACTGAAGATGATAACTGGGACGAGAACAATGTTGCCAGTTACTTAGCTTTAACTGACGGTATTGTGAGCAATTGTTTTAATAACCATCAAAACGATAATTTATTTGACGAAGAAGGCGGCGGTGCTGGTGATTTCGTTACCTACGATGCCAAATGTTTTATTGGACAAATGTTAGGTCAAATTCCAGGCAATAACGGCGATACAAGCTTTTATGATATTGGTGAACGTAACGATAAACGTGACGGTGCCGATCGTATTGTAGAAGAAAAAATCAGCGCTATTTATGCCATGGCTGATATTGATACTCAATGGGGCGATTACCCGGTAACTGGTAATGTTGGTGTACGTGTTGTTAAAACTGAAACGCACTCTGACGGTTACGGTGATAAAGTTTTTATTACTACGGCTGAAGACGGTACGTTTAAAACAGAAATTAACACTACAGGCGAAATTGAAGATGTAACACTTGATTCAAGTTACACCGAAGTATTACCGAGCTTAAACTTAACATTCCAACTAAATGACGAATGGTATTTGAAAACAGCGCTTTATAGAGCTATGTCTCGTTTTCAAATGAATGCTATGTCTGCAGGTGTTAGCTACGATATTTGTACTTCATCAAGTGAAGACGAAAGCTGTAATAATAATTACTCAGAATCAATTACCAGTGGTTCAGCTAACGGTAATCACATGAAGCCTTATTTATCTAATAACGTTGAGGTTTCACTTGAGTATTACCCAAGTAATGATGCCGCGGTAACGTTAGCGGTTTATAATAAAAGCTTTACTGGCGGTTATGAAACGGTACAAGAAGATAGAGATATTACGATATCACTTGATGGCGTAGACACAATATTTGCAGATGTAACACACTCTACAGTACAAACATCAAACGATTCTTCAACCATTCGTGGTGTTGAGTTAACGGCTCAAAAACATTTTACTGAATTACCAGGAATTTGGAGCGGTTTGGGTGCGAAGATTGCCTATAACTATGCAGAGTCAGATTTTGTAACGCCAGAACCAGGTAGCCCAGGTTTAGTTCCTGATGCAAACCTATTTGGTTTCTCTAAAAACGTAGCTTCTGCTTCTGTTTATTGGGAAGGTGATCAACTGTCAATGCGTTTACTTTATAAGTATCGTTCAAAGTATTTTCAACCGAATAACTTGCCATTCCCAACACGTTCACACCGTTATGTACAAGACAGTGATTACGTAGATTTCAACATCAAGTATAAAGTGACTAAAAAAGTATCAGTATCTTTAAAAGCACTTAACATATTAGATGAGCCACAAGTGATGACACGTGGTAACGACTCGACTATATCTGATTACTCACGCTCAGGCCCTAAATTCTATTTAGGTGTTAAAGCTAAGTTCTAATAGATAGTTAGTTTCTAATTTATAGTAAGTCAAAATTTAAGCCCTGTTTACGCAAGTAGACAGGGCTTTTTTGTTATTAAAATTTTTAACTCTGTTCTTATTGTGTACCTACTCTTATTACTGGTTTGTAATCACTATTGCGCAATATAATCGCTTTTTTTACTTTATGTTTGCTAAGTCAAGGGTGCAATAGTAAATATTAAGCTTAAAGATAAGTCCGTTATTTAATAACTGATTAGGCATTGAAAAATCGTCCCTGTTTTGATCTCTTGTATGGCTTTATTCGTATAGTATTTTTTAAGATTAAGAACTATAACGATGAAACGTGCTTTGTACTTTGTGAAAAAAGATCTCCGTATTAATGACAATGCTGCACTAAATTTAGCTAGTCAAACTGACAAACTACTTTGCGTATATGTTGTAGATGAACAATGGTTTAAAGAAAGTAACTTTCAATCAAAGCCTTTAGGCGAAGCTAGATGGCAATTTTTACAAGACTGTTTAAGTGCTTTTGATCAGCAATTACAAAAGTTTGGTCAGCAACTTTATATCGTATATGGAGATACTTTATCTACATTAATTCAGCTCTGTGAAAAGTATCAAATTACTGATTTTATAACGACTCGCTTACCAGGTACTTATGAAAATAAACTTATAAGTCAACTGAGTGCAAAACTGCCTAGATTAACTGTTAATCAAGTTGAGCAATTCACTTTATTTGCTGAAAAATCTTTGCCATTTAATCTAGAAAACTTGCCAATAAGTTATTCAAAATTCAGAAAATCATTGGCTAATATTACGATTAGCGCACTAGCACCACCCCCTCAATATTTGCCTAGTATGTTTGATACGCTGCCGGCAGCAACAAACTTTATGCCTAAATGGCTACCGGTTAAAGCGTTTAAAAAATCTAAACAGGGGACTAATTTTAATGGCGGAGAACAAGAAGGCTTACAGCACCTAAAGCAATATTTTTCGTCAAATTTACCTTCAGACTATAAACAAGTGAGAAATAGTTTAGACGGTTGGAAAAATAGCAGTAAGTTATCCGCTTGGTTAAGTTATGGCTGTATCTCTGCAAGACAAGTGGTTAATTCAATCAACCACTTTGAACAACAGCGAGGTAAAAATAGCTCTACAGAATGTTTGTATTTAGAAATATTATGGCGTGAATACTTTCAATGGTTACACTATAAAGTAGGCGCTAAAACATACCAATTTAAAGGGATTGCAGCACAACGCCCGCTTACCACGTTTTATACTGAACGATTTAATAAATGGTGTTTTTCAGATACACCTTACCGTTTAGTTAACGCTTGTATGAATGAGTTACGACTTACCGGTTATTTAAGTAATAGAGGTCGCCAAATCGTAGCAAGTTGCTTGGTTAACGAGCTAGGAGTTGATTGGCGTTATGGTGCAGCGTGGTTTGAAGAGCGCTTAATAGATTATGATGCTGCGGTTAATTGGGGGAATTGGCAATATATTGCAGGAGTAGGGGCTGATCCCAGAGGTGGTAGACATTTCAATATAGAAAAACAAAGCGAAACGTTCGATCCTGAGGGAGTGTATCAAGCTAAGTGGACAAACGAAGATCAAGCTACTAGCCAAACAGTAGACACTGTAGATGCTTCTGATTGGCCCGTTATACAAGTCAGTAATAATGGCAGCTGATATGCCAATAGATAATGTAGACATTGCTCTAAATAGTCATAAGCAAAATGATGAGGTTAATATTGTCTGGTTAAAGCGTGATTTAAGGCTTAGCGATCATGAACCGCTTGCTGCATCTATTAAGTCAGGGCTAACACTGCTTTATTATGTTTTTGAACCGTTACTTATAGCAGACCCTCATTATGATGAACGACATTGGCGTTTTATTTTACAATCTATTCAAGACATAAATACGCAATTAGCGCCCTATAATACCGCGGTTTATGTTTACTCTGGTGAGGTAATCGCTGGTCTAAATGAAATTCAAAAAAGATTTAAAATATCGAGTTTATATAGCCATGAAGAAGTAGGCATATTATCTACTTTTGAGCGAGATAAAACGGTTAAATCATGGTGCAATTCGCAAAATATTACTTGGTTTGAAAGTGCGTCGGGTGCGGTAAGTCGCGGCAAGAAAAATAGAAAAAATTGGGATAGTCATTGGCATAAAGTAATGAAAGCAGAACCACACCAGCCAACTCTGTCTAGTGCCGTATTCGTAAACAATGATGTTTTAGCTAATTTAGCTAAGCCCTCTCTACCACCTACATGGTATACCCATGATGAATTTATGCTAAAAGGCGGAGAGCTTTGGGCTCATAAAATGTTGCAGTCATTTTTAACAGAGCGAGGTAAGAACTATCATTATGATATTTCTAAACCGCATGAAAGTCGAAAAAGCTGTTCACGCTTATCACCCTATTTAGCTTGGGGGAATATAAGTGTTAGACAGTTTTATCAACGCATTTTATTGAAAAAATCTGAAAGTGGTTGGAAAAAGCCCATAAATGCTTTGGCTTCTCGTCTGCACTGGCATTGCCATTTTATACAAAAATTTGAAAGCGAACACCAAATGCAATGGCGCCCAGTAAATAAAGCTTATAGTGAATTAAGCTACCCTAAAATACACTGTGGTCTCACTATTGAAGAACGATTAACTAAATGGCGAGAGGGTAAAACTGGATATCCACTGGTAGATGCATGCATGCTGTGTTTAGTGAAAACAGGTTATATAAACTTTCGTATGCGAGCAATGTTAGTCAGTTTTTTATGTCACCATTTATTGCTTGATTGGCGCTTAGGCGTTACACATTTAGCAAAGTTATTTCTCGACTTTGAACCTGGTATTCATTATCCACAATTTCAAATGCAGTCAGGAGTAACGGGTACTAATATTATTCGAGTGTACAACCCAGTTAAGCAATCGTTAGAGAAAGATAAAGCAGGCAGTTTTATCAGAAAGTGGTTGCCAGAATTATCAGAAGTGCCAAATGAAATGATACATACACCTTGGGATTTATCGCCAATGGAACAGCAGCTTTATCGATGCGAATTAGGTGTAAATTATCCTCAACCTATGGTTGATATTAATGAAACTGGAAAGATTGCCCGTGATTTATTGTGGGGGTTTCAAAAGCGAATAGACACAAAAAAAGAAAGCCAACGTATTTTGTCAAAGCATGTTCGAAGAGCTAAAAAGGTTAATAAATTATCTCCCACTAATGCTTTAATAAATTTAAGTGATCAAAAAGTTGAATGAAGTTTTAAATGCATAAAAAATTATTATTACCTCATAAAATCTGTCTTACCTGTCAAAAAAAATTTATATGGCGGAAAAAATGGCGAGCGTGTTGGGAACAAGTACTTTATTGCTCGCAGCGCTGTCGGCGTAACAAGCAAGTTAACCAGAGTACTAATTAAGTTTAGTTAATAACGTCTTAAAAATTGGACTCAGTGCTAATTTGACATAATAAAATAATTTTAAGGAAATTTATGAAGGCAAAGCACCTTAGGCTTTTATTAGGCGACCAACTGAATCCCATGCACAGTTGGTTTGAAAAGGTTGATAGCGATGTGGTGTATGTTATAGCCGAACTTCACCAAGAGGCTAATTACACTAAGCACCATATCCAAAAAATAAGCGCATTTTTTGCCTCCATGGCCGATTTTGCGCACCAACTTGAACGTGCAGGGCACCAAGTTTGCTACTTAACGCTAGATGATACTGAAAAACATCAAGATCTTCCTGCACTTATTGAATCATTAATGACCAATTTTTGCTGCGAAAGCTTTGCTTTTCAACGACCAGATGAATATCGACTACGTACACAATTAAATACCATGAAGCAGCAACTTTCCCAAACGGTTGTTGAGGTAGATAGTGAACATTTTTTGCTACCATTTGAAGAATTACCAAGCCATTTTCAACAAGCTACACACGTGCGAATGGAGAATTTTTATCGCTACATGCGAAAACGCTTTGCAATTCTCATGAATGGCTCAAAACCTGAAGGCAATGCCTGGAACTTCGATGCAAATAATAGACAGTCATTTAAACGCTCTGATCTTAAATTTATTCCGAAGCCGTTAATATTTGATAACGAAGCCGATGAATATTTACAACGAATAAAAAAACATAACATTAAAACTATCGGACAAGAGTCAGCAAATGTTACATACCCGATTAATCGTGAACAATCATTGTCATTGCTGCAGTTTTTTTGCCAGCATCAGCTAGCCAACTTTGGGAATTTTCAAGATGCGATGACAGTAGCTTCACCCTACGCTTGGAGTTTATATCATTCGCGGCTTAGTTTTTCTCTCAATTGTAAAATGTTAAGCCCAACAGAGGTAATTCAAACCGCACTTGACGCTTACCAAAACTCAGCGGGTGCTATAACACTAGCTCAAGTTGAAGGATTTATTAGGCAAATTTTAGGCTGGCGGGAATATGTCAGAGGGATGTATTGGGCAAATATGCCTAATTATGCAGAGCAAAATTTTTTAGCGGCTAATCGTAATCTACCTGACTTTTTTTGGCATGGTAATACTCATATGTTGTGCTTAAAAAGTGCAATAACACAATCTTTAGAACATGCTTATGCACACCATATTCAACGGCTAATGATCACCGGTAACTTTGCTTTGCTGGCAGGCATATCACCAAGCCAAGTAGATGATTGGTATTTAGGCATATACATAGATGCGATTGAATGGGTAGAGCTGCCAAATACACGCAGTATGGCGCTTTTTTCTGATGGCGGCTGGATTGCAACAAAGCCTTACGCGGCTAGCGGCAATTATGTTAATAAAATGAGTGATTACTGTAAAGGTTGCCAATATAACGTGAAAGAAAAGATAGGGCCAAATGCTTGCCCACTTAATAGCTTATATTGGAATTTTATTGACCATAACTATGATAAGTTTTCGACCAACCATAGAATGAGTTTTCCTATTCGTAATTGGGATAAAATGGCTACCGAGCAAAAAGATGAAATAAGGGTAAAAGCGGCTGAGTTATTAAATAATTTAGATGGTTTATAGTTTCAAACTTATTGTAAAGAAAGTATGAGTTTTTTGCTATGAGCACTCTTGGTGCCGCTTGTATCGGGGTGTAGTTAAATTATAAACTAGCCATTCTTTTCTTAGGTTGCCTTGCTAATATGTTTGGCCATCTACCTTATATTAGAGAGAAAAATATAATATCGACAAAAAGTAATGCCGTGGGAGGAAATATATTAATCATTCCTTTTTTTACTATTGTTATTTATTGCAAATCAGCAAGTTCTTCCCTTCAAACAACCCTTATTAATCGCTTGAAGGTGATTTTGCTGATTATGTAACTAGAAAAATTTAACGCTTGCTTGGCTCTCAAAAGATGATATCGGCTATTTTACCTTGGTAAATTTATTATAATCTTCAACAGATGCACTTTCTTTACATTCGGCTTTTAGTTGTACTTCACGGCTATCATTATATTTTTCTAGAACAAAATAACCTTCTCGACAGAACATTTTTAAAATACTTAAGCTGGAAACACGTTGTTGAAAATGCTCTTCTAATGCTTGATTACGTTCGTTATTTTTTTTGTTGGGCGATTTGTTGTTTTCGCTTTGTCCTGCCCCTTTTTTACCCGGACCCTTGGATTGTTTTTGTCTGCCAATATTTTCAGCCATTTTTTCATCCTGCTCATCTAACTGTTTATTTTGTATCGCTATTGAAAAATTAAATACCTTAGACCCATCAGGCAATATTTTTGTTTCCAAGGATTCTTGATAACGATTGTTTTTATGATCTGAGCGGTCAAAACCCGATGAACATGCGGTTAGGGAGTAAATAAAAATAGTGGTTAGTATTAATTTAAATGTTGATGAGGACATAAGGTTTTCCAGCATTAAAGCATGCACAAAAGCGTGCATGATAGTGTAATTAAACTACTGTAAAGATAAGTCAAACTAGGTAAAGGTAAGTAAATATTGAGTGAAAACCTTACCCTGTTTATTCTTGTGTGAGCTTTATGATACCCAGCTTTAAGTGTTAAATAACGTTACACACTTGACCTTAACGTTACCTCTAATACCCAATGCCTACTAATAATGAGAATATATTTTTGGCTTTTATTATCATTGATGTATTTTAATGCTTAGCAATAACTTATAAATAACATTCGGTATCTACATTCGGTATCTACACTCGGAATCTATTCGCTATATCTTGCATTGTGGTCGCTAAATAAGCTTGTTCTTTTGCAGTTGTTGCTATTTGTGATGCACCTTCGGTAGTGACTGTCGATTTATGCTCAATATTGACGATGCTCTTTGCTACCTCATTAGTTACAACTGATTGTTCTTCAATTGAGACTGCAATTTGCTCTGACATTGAAAAAATATGACTAATGGCGTCAGTTATTTCTTCTAGCGTTTGTTCAACATTTTTGGAGTTTTCTACTGCGACACTTGCCTTGAGTTGACTGTCTTCTATCACGCGATGGGCGGAGTTTACATCCGTCTGTAATGAACCAATAAAAGTTTCGATCTCTAAAGTAGATTGCTGTGTGCGTTGAGCTAATGTTCTTACTTCATCAGCTACAACAGCAAAGCCTCGTCCTTGTTCACCAGCTCTTGCAGCTTCAATCGCGGCATTTAGTGCCAATAAATTTGTTTGTTCTGCAACAGATTTAATAACATCAACCACTTTGGTGATATTGCCACTACTTTCATGTAAGTTATTAATTTGTTGGGCTAAGCTGTCAATTTCTTGAGATAATACCTCAATCGAAGCATAGGAGGTTTGTACAACATTTAATCCGCTTTTTGCTTGGTTATCAGCCTCTCGTGCTGAATCTGCCGAAACTTGAGTATTATTGGCAACTTCTTTTATCGTTGCTGATAACTCTTCTACAGCGGCGGCTATAACACCAATTTCTTCTTGCTGTTCCTTTAATGTATGCGCATTGAACTCACAAGTGGTCGATGTTTCTTCAGCGGCGGCTGATAGTGTTAAACTCGAATTAGAAATATCATGAATGGTTTGTGAAAATTGCGCTAAAGTAAGGTTTAATGCTTGCGATATTTGTCCTAATTCACTATTTCCTTGCAAATGAGTTCGTACAGTTAAGTCATTTTTATTTCTTACGCTTCTCATAACCTGAGTTAATTCGTTGACGCGAGAGGTTAAATCTTTAACTGATATTAAGGTAATTAGACCCACCAAGACTAATAAAATTACAGTTATTAAAATGCCAATGATTAAGGTGGTAAATGCTCTCTCGTGGGTGCTTTCAACGAGTAGAAGTAAGTGACTAGCAATTTTATTTTCAGCTCTTTTCAATAAACCTATTCTTAATGTCGCTTGTTGAAACCAATGCAGAGCATCAACGTCAAAATTTGATGCCTTACTTTCAGCAATTTTACGTAGCTTTAATACCTCTTTTATTACTGGATCTTGCATTTGCTCTTGATAAAACTCTATATTTTCTGGTGTAGCTAAGGTTAAAAAATTTGCCATGTAGGTATCTTGCTGTGTTACCAAAGAAACAAATTTAATAAACATGTCGTCACTAAATTTATCTAATGCAAAAGTATTACTTAAAACTGCACGCTCAATACCCGCGCGCTCTTTACTTTGAAGAAAGTTATAATAGGCAATGGTTTGTTTAGTTATTTTTGCATCACTACTTAATTCGGCAATGATTGATGTTACGGACAGTAGTTTGGCATTGAGTGTTGTGTAATAACTTAGTGCTTTTGCTGTATCTATGGTTAAACGACTTACTTGTGCTCTTATCGTTTCTAATTTATCTAATTCTTTTATAATTTCTTGATTTAATTGTGTAACCAGAACTTGTTGGAAGTGATTAGCGGATAAATAATCTTGACGCTTACTCACGCTACTATCTGTTGCTATTCTCTGTTTACTTAGCTCGTTGACGAATTTTATACCTTGTGAGCCAATAAAACCGGCGGTTGCTCCTCGCTCTTTTTGCAACTCATGGACTAATTCACTATAGATAATGGACAGTTGAGTTAAGTGAGCAAGGTCATCCATTTCATGGTTAATAGTATAGTTTTGCTTCATTGAAGAAATACTTAACCATAAAAAACCAACTAGTGGTAATGCTATTAATAGCAGTATTTTATTTTTGAATGAAATGTCAGAAAATGTCACTGGATATCCTTTTCAGAGAAATAATGTGAGTTCTTAAGTTCACGTTACAGACGAGTATAGCCAAAGACAAATACTTGTTAAGTTAATTGGCTGTCTCTTATACACATCTCCGAGCCCACGAGACCGTACTAGATCTCG
>OMOM01000510.1_pt1 | contig 19173 bp, 15 predicted proteins | sample 1646501 | NCBI WGS metagenome assembly OMOM01 (sample SAMN05416802, study PRJEB24817) | seawater metagenome | isolation source: Sea water | place: Canada:Atlantic | collected 2013-07
GAGACAGGTTTTTATTGGTTATTGTTTTTTTTGGTTTTTTGGTTTTTTGATTTTTTGGTGGGATTATTCCGTAGCTAGCTAAGTTGTTATAGTCAGAGGGTAGTATCTTACTCGCCCCTGACTATTATAATAACTAAAATGTCGTTATTCCGATTGCTCATTCATAGTCGGTTCAACGGGTTTTACGGTTTGGCTCATTGATTTTAATTTTGTAAGAGCTGTTTCATAATCGGGGTGTTGAGAGATGTTCGCGACTAATTCTTTATAGGCGACTACTCCATCAGTATCAATAATGATAATGGCGCGTGTTAGTAACCCCATATCTTTAATCAGTAAACCATAATTATGACCAAAATCGCGCCAAACCGCGTCTGATAATACTCTGATATTGTCTACCTTTTCTGTTTTACAAAAGCGCTTTTGAGCAAAAGGTAAATCATTGCTTATTGTTAACATAACAACATCTTCAGGTAGGTTTGCGACCTCGTCATTAAAGCGTTTAGTTTGAATAGAGCAAACACCAGTATCTAAACTTGGTACCACTGAAATTAATACGGATTTAGGCTTAAATTCAGATAATGTAACAGGAGAGAATGACTCTGTTACTACTTTAAAGTCAGGTGCTTGATCACCCACGTTTATTTGGTTACCTAGCAAAGTTACATACTTATTGCCTGCCATAACTAAGTTGGTTGTTTCGGTCAATTCAGCAGCAGAAGTTTCTGCCATTGCTGAAAACATAAATACTGAGCTGAGTAGAGCAATTGCGGGTAATTTTAAAATTTTCATTATTAGGTTATTTACTTAAGGTAAAATAGATCTCAAGCTTACCTAGGTGACGTAAAAAATGCGAATTAATCGTGTTTTATTTTTAAAATCAAACTATGATTTAAGGTAGTGCTGTGAGTTTATATCGATTATTTAGTCACTTAAATTTATTAGCTGTATAACTTACAAACATTTTAATGATCCATTCTCCTACAGTAACTTAGGATTTTTCAGTTATGCCAACTTCTTTACTTATTTGTGACGACTCAACTATGGCGCGAAAACAAGTCGCGCGTTCGCTGCCAATTGGTTGGGATGTAGATATAACTTTTGCCACTAATGGAGTTGAAGCTTTATCAGCAATTAAAGCGGGTAAAGGAGATATATTATTACTTGATTTGAATATGCCTGTAATGGATGGTTATCAAGTGTTAGAAGCCATTGTTAAAGAAGACCTGCCAACATTAGTTGTTATTATATCGGGTGATATTCAGCCCGAAGCTCACAAAAGAGTCACAGCATTAGGTGCACTAGATTTTATCAAAAAACCTATAGATAAAGATAAGCTTGCGACAGTTTTGCTAGCTTATGGTATTTGCAGTTCTGATGACGTGGCTATTTCTGAAGCAGGCGCACCCACGAGACAAAAACCATCACAAACAGCACCCGAAAACAAAGATAATGCTGGCGTCGAAAGTCAAAATTCAGCGGTTAATAAATCACTACATTCGGATCAGAGTGAGTTCAAAGTAGACAGTAAGTTACTTGATTGTTATCAGGAAATTGCCAATGTAGCGATGGGACAAGCGGGGGATTTACTCGCCCGCTTATTGGGTGTTTTTGTCGTACTTCCCATTCCGAATGTAAATTTTATTGAAGTAAGCGAACTTACCATGGCGCTTAGCGATGTTGAGGGCAAAGATACAACATCAGGCATATGCCAAGGCTTTATTGGTGCGGGTATTTCTGGTGAAGCATTACTTATTCTTAATGACTCTAGCTTTAAAGATATCGCCTCTTTGATGAAGTATGACGACTCCATTAGCAGTAACTTAGCCGGTAATTCAGCAAGTACTTTTGATCAGACCGTTGAGTTAGAGTTACTGATGGATATGGCCAATATTCTTATTGGTGCTTGCTTAAATGGTATTTCGTCGCAACTAGATATGTCATTTAGTCAAGGCCACCCAGTAGTACTAGGCCAACATAGAAAAATATCGGAACTCATCGCGACCAATACTAAAAAGTGGAAGAAAACGCTCGCCATCGAGATTAGCTACGGTATTGAAAATTACGCCATTAAATGTGATTTACTTCTGCTATTTACAGAAAAATCAGTCGCCACATTTAATAATAAAATTGCTTATTTGTTGGATTAATCATGTCAGTGCAAACAGAAGAGTTAAATGAGTTACATTGGATGATGGAAATGCTTCATAACATCGAGGTAGGTTTAGTCGTACTCGACCGTAATTACACCATCCAAATTTGGAACGGTTTTATGGAGAACCATAGTGGATTATTGCCTCGTGATGTTAAAGGAAAATCAGTGTTTGGGCTTTTTGATGAAATACCAGAAGAATGGTTTCGTCGTAAAGCTGAGTCAGTATTTTTATTGAAGAATAAAGCTTTTACGATTTGGGAGCAGCGCCCGTATGTTTTTAAGTTTGATAATTATCGTCCTATAACCGGTAGCGCTGAATTTATGTACCAAAACACAACATTTATTCCATTAATGTCTTCTACTGGGGGCGTTTCTCATTTGTGTTTGTTAGTTTACGATGTTACTGATAATGCCACTCATAAAATAGAATTAGAACAAGCCAATGCTGATTTAGCGGTGTTGAGTCAAGTTGATGGTTTAACTCAATTATTTAACCGAAATCATTGGCAACAATGTATAGAAATTGAATTTAAGCGATATATTCGTCATAAGCTTACCAGTACATTAGTTATGTTGGATATTGATAAATTTAAAGTGGTTAATGACAACTATGGTCATACAGTTGGCGACGATGTCATCAAGCATCTAGCACAAGTAATTCGCGAACAAGTACGTGAAACTGATATTGCAGGGCGTTATGGTGGCGAAGAATTTGTAGTTTTACTCTCAGGTACTCAAGCCAAAGACGCGTTGATATTTACTGAACGTTTACGAAAAACGGTTGAGTCTTCAGTCTATATTCATAATGATATTGAGATAAAATACACCATTAGTATTGGCGTTGCCGAAGTCCTTGAAACCTATAACTCGGTCTCTCAGTGGCTTGAAAATGTTGATAAAGCGTTATACGAATCAAAGAATAATGGCCGAAATAGAGTGACTCTTTATCAGGAATAAAGCTGTACTCGATTTTGTTAACCGCTTTGAAAGTTAACAATTGAAATGTGCTAACGTATTGAAAACCAGTGAAGTTAATATGAACTAAGTTATGTTGACATTCAAAGATAAATAAAGCGGATTAGGCTTTATTTATCTTTGAAACGATCTTATTTAGTCGCAGATATAATGAATGTAAACGTGTACTAGTCGCTATGATTTTCAATTAGCTAAATTACGTCTTATTAGAAGGTGTAGTTAACCAGCGCAATACTTGGCTAAGCACTATCGCTATTAAAACACCACCGGCGTTAGCGACCATATCTAACCATTCACCATAGCGGTTAACATGTGGTTGAATCAATTCAATTAAGCCACTCCAGACAATAAATAATAAAGCAAAAGCTAACCAATATTTTGGCCGCCTTAATGCTACCGGTAACATTAAGGCGCAATAGGCGATAAAATGATGTGTTTTATCGCTGCCAGGCGCTGCAGGTAAGTGTTCTACAGGAAACAATGACCCAACGGTTATAAGTGTGAGTACGACCAGCGTAATCGCTTGCCAAAAGCGCTTAATAAAGTTTGTGATTATGGTTAGCATTGTTATTTTTTATAGACCAATTTGCCATTCACCCATGTTTTATCAACGTTGATTGTCCAAATGTCTTGTTCTGGGATGGTAAATAAGTTTTTATCTAACAAGATAAAATCAGCTTTCTTTCCCTTTGTTAAACTGCCAATAATGTTTTCTTGATGACCAGAGTAAGCCGCATCTAGGGTAAAGCTTCTAAATGATTCTAGTGGCGTCATTTTTTCATCAGCAAACCATCCACCTTGTGGGCTATTTTTATGATCTTGGCGAGTAATAGAAGCATGAAGTCCAAAAAATGGGTTGGGTGATTCAACAGGGAAATCAGAACCTGCAGCAATAACCGCGTTAGCATCTAAGAGTTTTCTCCAGGCATACGCGCCTAATATTCTGTCTGGCCCAAGTCTATCTTGTGCCATGTTTTTATCACTAGTCGCATGGGTTGCTTGCATAGCAGCAATGACGTCTAGTTCTGCAAATCTTGGGATATCTTCAATGCGCAGTACTTGAGCATGTTCAACGCGGTGACGTAAAGCACCTGTTTTTGTTGCTTTAATATATTTTTCGTAAGTATCTAGCACCAGTTTATTGGCGTGATCACCAATAGCGTGGCTATTCACTTGAAAGCCTAAGCGCATTGACGTATCAACTAAATTTTCAAACTCTTTAGGAGTATTTAGCAATAGGCCTTTATGGCCAGCGTGATCAGAATAATCTTCAATTAATGCTGCACCACGACTACCTAAAGCACCGTCGGCTTGAATTTTCACACTATTAAAAGTGAACATATCGTCTTTACTTCGATATTGTCCTTTTGCTAGTGTTTGCTGCCAATTTGGCGATGGTAAATACAACATAGCGTTGACACGAATGCTCATGGCGTTTTCTTGGCTTAACGCTTTAAAAGCATTTAGGTTGTCTGTATCAATACCGGCATCGTTTACACTAGTCAGGCCAAAACTAGCAAGCGAGTCCATTGCTTTTACTAACACTTGTTTTTGCTGCTTAATTGTTAATGGCGCAATACTGCTATTAATCAGTGCCATAGCATTATCGATAAACACACCGGTAGGCATACCGTTTTTATCTTTAATTATTTCACCGCCATCAGGAGACACAGTGTCTTTAGTGATACCCGCCATAGCCATTGCTGTTGAATTGGCCCAACCTGCATGTCCATCAACCCGTTCAAGCCAAACCGGCTGATCAGGAAAGTGTTTATCTAAACTCTCTGCAGTAGGAAAGGCATTACTTGGCCATTGAGTTTGATTCCAACCACGGCCTTGTATCCATGTTAACCCGGTATTATTTTTTGCATAGTCTAGCGTTTTATTAATAGCATCTTGTTCAGAGATAGTATTGACTAAATCTGCACGCAATAAACTTAAGCCGTAACTTAAAATATGACCGTGGGAATCAATCAAACCTGGGATAAGTGTTTTGCCTTCACCATCTATAATCGTTATTTTATTTGATGATGGTAATGCATCTTTTGCTGAATAGATTTTATCAATTTTATCGTCAGTAAATGCAATGGCGCTAAAGCTTTCAAGGTTCTGTCCATTGATGGTATAGCCTTGAATATTAGTAATTAGTGTGGTTTTTGCAATAGCGATTGCGGGGCTCAATGTGGCGAGAAATAGTGCTGCTTTTACTGCACTTGATAGACTCTTCATAATACTTCCTTGGATGCTTAAGTGGGCAAATACTAGCATGAAAAATAATGAAGTATCATCTTTTTCGAAGAGGTAATGGAAAGTTTTCAGCTAAAAAAATATAGAGCTTTTAGGCTCTATATTTCAGCTAAAATAATTATCAGGTTATGTAAGCTAGTCGGCTAAATCGTGCGAGTTGCTGTTGCTGGCGGTATTAATGCGGCTTTACGTGCTGGGTATAGCACGGCTATTTGCCCAACAACAAATAACGTTACAATACCAAAAAGTATTAATTCAAAACCTATTGGGGATAAATTAAAGGTACTAACCAACCACATATTTAGTCCAATCGCGCCGATACAACCGATAATATTGCCAAAAGTAGAGATAATAAGGTTTTCCATCATAAAATAACGCATTATTTGCCCTTTTGTTGCACCGAGCGCACGACGAGTACCAATTTGTTTTGTACGACGATTAATGCTGAAAATTGCTAGACCGACAATACCAAATCCGGTGATTAAGGTTAAGGTTATGACAACGGTGGTTAATATTTTATTCGTTGCATTATGCTGCTGATAACTTCGGTTTCGTGTATCTTCAGTCGTTGTTACTCGACGAATAATGCGTTCTTTATCGCTTTCTGCTAGTGCTTTTTCAATAATCGGCATTAACTCGTCCCGTCTTCCTTCTTCGGTACGAATGAAATAATAACCGCCTTTTGCTTCACGCTGAAATGGTACAAGCATACTGCGTTCAACCCCATTCCAACCGTTCCATGGTGCTTGTAATGCTTTTACAATACCAATAATTTGCATGGGTTGTGTTTGTGAAATATAAACCGTTTTACCTACAGCAGACTGCCAGTCATTGGGGTATAAATTTTCTGCGAAAGCTTGCGTAATAATGGTTTTATCGGGCCACGTTGACTGACCATCTTTACGTAACTCAACATCACCTTGTTTGAAGTTAGCACCCGCTATAAGTTCTAAACCTAGTGTGTTGATGCCATGGTCATCGACCATGTAAATTGCCGAGCCTACCGCATCTTTATCTTCACCAGCTTCATGTTGCAGTGCCATTGACCATCCACTACCACTTAATGGCACAGCATTGATTTGAACAGCATCAATAACCCCAGGTGTGTTGCGGATCATGTGTAAATCAGTTTGTAAGTGGGCTTGAATATTATAGTCTTGTCCAAATACCGTATTGGTTAAATAGAAGGTGTTTGCTTCGTCAATACCACTTTCACGCTGCATTTGTTGCTGGCGATCTTGGATCATAAATATAGCGTTGACCATAATTGCCATGGTTAAGGCAATTTGCAGAGCAATAAGTAGTGCCCCTATTTTATTGCGTGCCAAAGCACGTAGTATGAGTCCCGTTTCTAACATAATAATTTCCTATTTACCTATAGCTTATTGGCTTTTAAGTTGCTGAGCAGGCTGAATATTACAAGCACGCCATGTTGGGTATAAACCGGCCAATATCGTGGAAAAAAGGGCAAGTGATACCGCTAAAATAGCCATATTAATGTCTAAACTTGCTAAGCCTTTCATGTAATCGCCATACAAGCCTTCAACCCCTTTTAAACCAAGGTAAGCGAGTAATAAACCTAATATTCCACCTAATATCCCGATACATGCAGACTCAATAATATACTGGCTAAATAAAGTGGCTTTACTCGCACCTAAAGCTTGTCGTAAACCAATTTCAGGGGCTTTGCCTAAGAACTTAGCGAGTAATAAACCCACGGTATTAAGTAAACACACCAGTAAAAACATAAATGACATTGCCATCATCATTTGTGCATCGTCAGCTACAACTTCTTGAGATTCTAACCATTGCATTACATTACTTAAGCGGTTATCCATTGGACGTTGAAAACGACCAAACTGTTTTTGCTCTTCTACATAGGCATTAAGAAACTGCAGATAATCCTCTTTATCTTGTTGGGTTTTTAATTCCACCCAAAATTGTGTCCAAATACATTCAGAAGCTAGAAAAGCTTTAAAGCCATCACCTGTCGGTTTCCAACAATTGGTATTACCTGAGCGGGAAATTTTTTCATCGGCAATTAAATGAAAGGGCACAAATATATCTTCAGATTCATTAAACGCACCAGTGGTAATATCGTAAAATCTTGGCTTGGGTTGCCATTGATCTATAACGCCGACAATACGAAACATATTTCCTTCGAGCTTAATTGACTGACCAACAGAGTTTTCACCACCAAAAAGTTTGTCATTGGTTTCTTTACTCAACACCACGACAAGCTCTTTACTTTCATCGCTTTGTTGTGACCAACCGCTGCCATAAATAAAAGGCACATTAAACATGGTAAAAAAGTCTGCAGAGTTAGCTCTACCATTGACAATTAATGGCAGCATTTCTGGATCTGCAGGTTCAATAACACCAAAGGCTTGAGCTTGAATATTTTGACGATAAGCTTTACTGGCGCGCATTAAGTTACTTGCATCTGTATAAGTGAGCTGATCAGGCGGATTTAAACCGTCGTCGAATGGATCGTTTACATCCCAACTATCTAGTTGCACATAATATAATTGTTGGCTTTTTTCTGGAATGGGGTTTGCTGACATTAAGTAGTTCACCGTCACTGTGGTCATGGCGGTGCCAATACCTAAGCCGATAGCGCAAATCATTAAAAGGCTTAAGCCCCAATGGCGAATAATACTGATCCAAGCGAGTCGTAAATAGTAATTAAACATAATGTTATCCTTGTGCTTTTTCTGGCGCTTGAATTTTTTACGCAGTCGCTTGTTGAATATTGGTGATAATATCGAGTTCACTGACTCTGCCATCTTTTACTTGAATGGTGCGTTTAGCACGCTGAGCGAGTTGTGCATCGTGAGTTACCATTATAATCGTGGTACCTTGTTGGTTTATTTCTTCAAGTAAAGTCAGTACACCCTTAGCCATTTCAGAGTCGAGATTACCGGTTGGCTCATCAGCTAATAAGAAGCGTGGGCTAGTGGCCAGTGCTCGAGCAATGGCAACACGTTGTTGCTGACCACCGGATAATTGGCTGGGTAAATGTTTCATTCGAGAAGCAAGGCCCACACGTTCGAGGTTTTCTTCAATTCTACGTTTACGCTCTGCGGCATTAAAACCGCGATAGCGTAATGGTACGTCAACATTGTCATAGAGATTTAAGTCTGGAATCAAGTTGAAGCCTTGAAAGATAAAACCTATTTTTTGATTTCGCATGCGTGAACGGCCATTGTCATTCAGCTTCCCAACATCTTCACCATCTAATAAAAACTCACCATTACTGTAAGTTTCAAGTAAGCCTGCAATATTTAAAAAAGTAGTTTTTCCTGAACCAGAAGGGCCGGTGACACTGACAAAGTCGCCTTCGTTAACCTGTAAACAAAAGTCACGCAAGGCATGAGTTTGAATATCAGCGGTTTGGAATATTTTATTTATATTTTTCATGATTAACATATTGAATTCCTTTATTTCTTATAATAATTATTTACTTCATGTATCGAGGTTTATTGCCGCACCAAATCCAAAACGAAATGAACTGATGGCGCGATGAAAATGAGTTAATTTGTTATATCTGTTAAGGACTTTAGTCACTAAGTAACACTTGATTAGCAGCATTAAAGGTATCAGTACCCGAAATAATGATTTGATCGCCTAGCGTTAATCCGTTAAGAATTTCTACATGACTTAAACTGCGGGCTCCAGTGGTAATAGCGGTTTTCTCAGCTAAGCCGTTATTCACTTTGTAAGCAAAGCGACCACCACTACTTTCAAGAAACTGTCCTCGCTGCACTTGTAAAACATTTTCTTTGTACTCTAAAATTATCTGTGTGTTTAAGCGTTGATTTTGTCGAAGCTTTTTTGGCATTTCGTGAGTAAAACGCACTCGTCCAGTAACCTGATTATTCAGTATTTCGGGGGAAATTGTGACTAGACGAGCACGAAAGGGTTGTTGTTCAAATTGAATATTAACCTCCATGCCTATGGTTAAATCATCGGCATAGCTTTCCGGTATTTCAATTTCAACTTCAAACTGTGATAAATCAACTATGGTTAAAATAGCCTGATTTTTGCTGAGAAACGTTTTGTTGTTAGTGCTTAAATTACCAACAATACCGTTGACTGGCGATGCGATATTTAAGCCATTCACTTGACGCTGTAATTCTTGAACCAATAAACTTTGACGTCGAATGTCTAATTGTAAAGATTGACTGTCAAAGTCTGAACTTTCGATATTAAGAGCCGCATCTTGAACCGCATGTTTATGTTGAAGGTTAGCTTGCTCTAACTCGTCTTGGGCCTTTTCATAATCAATTTGGCTAATCGCACTTTTGCTATAACCTAAATCAGCCCGGCGTTTTTCTCTATTTGCGGTGACGAGTTTTACGTTGGCTAAATCAACTGCTTTTTGATCAATAAGGCGCTGTTTTTTTGCTTGAATTTTTTGACGTTCAAAGCTTGATTGTAAGCTTTCTAAGGTGGTTTGTTGCTGAAACAAACGGCTATTTAATTCAGGGCTTTCAAGCTGTGCAATAATTTGGCCCTGTTTGACTTCATTACCTGCTTCTATCATTAAAGTAATAGTGCCGTCGGCGGGGCTATAAACGGTAGGGCTTACGGCGGCAACAACTCGTCCTAATACTGAAATATCTCGAATAAATTCGCCTTGTGTAATCGTTGCAAGGCGCACTCGATCTAAGGCAATAGATTGTTCAGCTTTACTCCAGCGTGAAGCTGATGGTGCGACTTGCCAAATAATACTTGCAACAATAATTGTGGCGAGCGTGATGGTTAACCATCTTTTTTTTGTCGGTGTTGTTTTAATTATTTGAATATCTTGTTCACTAGTGTCTTTAATCGACATGACTCATTCCCCCGAATGTCAAATCAGTGTTTAAATCTAAAGCAAGGCCATTTGCTAAAGTGCACTGACACATAGTAAGTCGTAGGAAGCATCAAAAAGGTTTAAAAGTAATGTGAATATTTTTAAAGGGCTAGTTTATTAGCTTTGGCTATAAGCTATTAACTATATGTAAACGTTGTTAATAATTACGCTTTCAGAAAGGCAGTTTTCTTTTAAATGTTTAGGCGTTAGAGTTTGGAATTAAATTGCATACGAAAGGGGTGTGCTACAAAAAGCTGAGCAGTTAGTCAGTTGTTTCTCTTAGCTTATGTCGCCTTTGATAGAGAAAAGTAAATAATAACAGTAGCAGCGGGATAGCAAAGTCGATAACACGTGTATAGCGGGCATAAGGCGTAACGCCTTTAACTAGCGGTACTTGTGTTGCTAGCACGGCTTGCTCAAACTGTGGAATTTGTTTAAGTATATTACCTTGGTGATCAACAACAGCGGTTATACCATTATTGGTTGCACGCAAAAATGGTCGGCCAAACTCTAATGCCCGCATTCTCACAATTTCTAGGTGTTGATGTGGGCCATGTGAGTCACCGAACCAAGCATCGTTACTCACGGTTAGCAGTAAATCAGTTTGATCAGAAAAATTAGCGCTTAATTGCTCTGCGAATGTAACTTCAAAACAGATTAATGGTAGTAAGTGATATCCATTGGCGATTAAGTTAGGTTGAACATAATCACCACGGCTAAAAGATGACATAGGCAGATTAAAAAATGGTGCTAGTGGTCTTAGCCAATCAGCAAAAGGTACAAATTCACCTATGGGTAATAAGTGATGCTTAGCGTAACGGTTTTCATTGTTATATTGATAACTGCCTTGCTCATCTTCAGGTGATTGCTGACCAAGCACTACCAAATTATTGTAGTAATTTCTGTTGTTAACGTTGTAATCAATTATGCCCGAAATTATCGCGCTATTATTAAGTAAGGCTGAGCTTTGTGCGATTTCTAAAAAATCTTGCGCTTGGGTACTTGGCTCTACAGCGGTAATTGCTGATTCTGGCCAAATAATAATATCAGCGGGATAATGTTGTCGTGTAAGGTCTAAATACTTAAGCATGGTCGGCCATGTTAATTCTGGCGCCCACTTTAATTCTTGCTTTATATTGCCTTGAACCATCACAGTTTTAACTGTTTTACCTGTGGGTTTTACCCATGAAGTATTTTGCAGCAGTAAGCTAACCACAGCAATCGAGCAAAGTAAGGCGATGTTGAGAGAACGTTTTTGTTGTTTAATAACAGAGACAATAGCAATACTGATGATAATAACTAATGCACTGATACCTTTTTCCCCTAGGATTGGGGCAAAAGCCGCTAACGGACCATCAATTTGGCTATAGCCTATTGTTAACCAAGGAAAACCCGTAAGTAATACACCACGTAAAAATTCGCTGAATAGCCAAAAAGGCAACAACAGCCAAAGGTTAAGTTTTTTATGAGGGGAAAAGCGCGCAGAAACGTAACAAGCCAGTGCGAGAAATAAAGCTAAATATAAACACAGGAGTATCATCAACAATATCGATACAGCCAGTGGTAAACCACCAAACTGATCGATACTAACATGCACCCAACTTATGCCCGCAGAAAACCAACCAAAAGCAAATATAAACCCTTGCTTAGCCGCGGCTTTTGCTGATTTTCCTTGAATTGTGTATAACCATGCCGGCAACAGTACTGCCATCAGCCAATAATAAGAAAATGGCGCGTAGCAAAAAACTAAAGCTAATCCCAAAAAGAAGCTGAGTATATTTTCTTTAGCAGTGATGTTGCTAATCATTCGTTTAAAGAATCTAGTCAGCATAAAAATTAATCGGCGACTTTACCTGCGACAACATGTTCTTTTGGTACAGTAATTTGCACGGTTTGAATACGTCGACTATCAGCTGCGGTGACTTTAAATATGACTTTATTAATGGTGATTTTTTCACCTTTTTTCGGCATGTGACCAAAGTGTTGAATAACAATACCGCCAATGGTGTCAGCGTCACTTTCATTAAACTTGAAATTAAAGTAATTGTTAAAGTCAGTTAAATCGGTCAGCGCTTTTACTTGATAAACTTGCCCGGCAAGGTATTTAATGTCTTCTTCCATTGCATCATCGGTTTCGTCTTCAATTTCGCCTACGATCAGCTCTAGAATATCTTCGATGGTAACAACCCCTGAAACTCCACCATATTCATCAACAACAATAGCCATATGGTAGCGTTGTTGGCGAAACTCTTTTAAAAGAGGGTCAACCTTTTTACTTTCGGGAACAATAATCGCTGGTCGAATAACCTTTGAAATGGTGAACTCTTCATCAACTTGGTTAAAGCCGTATGCTAATAAATCCTTTGCTAAAAGGATACCTTCAACGTCATCAATATCTTCATTAATTACTGGAAATCTTGAATGACCAGAATCAACGATAATAGCTAGAGATTTCTCTAACGGCTCATTAATATCTAAGGTGATCATTTGTGAGCGAGGGATCATAATATCGCGTACACGCATGTCAGAGACTATGAGTACACCTTCGATCATTTGCTTAATTTCGGGATTAATAAGTTCGCGGTCTTCGGCATCGTTTAATGCTTCGACTAGCTGGTCTGTGTTTCTCGGTTCTCCGGTAAATACTTGCATAATTTTATTCAAAATAGATACATTTGAAGAACCGTTACTAGAGTGGGGTTGGTCGTCGCTCATAGAGCCTTTTTAATTCCTTGTTGGTTTAATTGATTTAATCTAAAACAGTTAGGTTAGTTTGTAACCGATTCTCATTAAATTCAAGTAATAAATTGTAGCTTACTCGCTTTAGTAAAATATAGCTGAAGCGGTGTAAGTTTACGTTAACTTTATTTTATTAATTTATTTCATAGGGCGCAGGATAACCCAAGCCCGTTATTATCTTTGTTTCTAGTGCTTCCATTTCATCAGCTTCATCATCTTCAATATGATCAAAGCCGAGTAAATGTAAGCAGCCATGTACTGTCATGTGTGCCCAATGCGCATTAACATTTTTTTGCTGTTCTTTTGCTTCTTGTTCAACAACATCAACACAAATGACAAGATCACCGAGTAAGTCGAGTTCAATACCCTCTGGCACATCAAACGGAAATGAAAGCACATTAGTTGCCTTGTCTTTCCCTCGATATTGATGGTTAAGCTCTCGGCTTTCTTCAATATTGACCAATCTGACGGTTAGTTCAAATGGCTTATTATAGGGGACAAGTGCGGATTCTACCCAGCGCTGAAAATCAATTTTTTCAGGAATAACTTTATCATCACAAGCTATTTGTAGATCGACAATAATATTAGTCGAGTCATTCGCCATGTTTGTTTTCACTGTCGCGTGCCAAAGCTTCGGCTTTTTGTTGTTGTTCGCGATATTGTTGTTTTTCTACTTTTAAGCGGTTTTCTTTTTGTTCGAAAGCTTCATAAGCTTCAACTATGTGCGCTACAACAGGGTGACGTACAACATCTTTAGATTGAAAAAAGTTAAAACTAACACCTGGAATGTCGACCAATACTTCTATGGCATGACGTAAACCTGATTTTTGTCCACGTGGTAAATCGACTTGGGTTATGTCGCCAGTGATCACAGCACGTGAGTTAAAGCCAATACGGGTTAAAAACATTTTCATTTGTTCTACTGTCGTATTTTGACTTTCATCAAGGATAATAAAGGCATCGTTTAATGTTCTACCACGCATGTAAGCTAATGGTGCTACTTCGATAACATTACGTTCAATAAGCTTTTCAACTTTCTCAAAACCCAGCATTTCAAATAAGGCGTCGTATAAAGGACGTAAATATGGGTCTACTTTTTGAGATAAATCACCCGGTAAAAAGCCCAGTTTTTCGCCAGCCTCTACAGCAGGACGTGTTAACAAAATACGTCTAATTTCTTGACGTTCTAATGCATCTACTGCACAAGCAACGGCTAAGTATGTTTTACCTGTACCTGCAACGCCCACACCAAAACTAATGTCGTTAGTAATAACATTTTGAACATAGCTTTGCTGATTTTCATTGCGAGGTTTAATAATGCCGCGTTTGGTTTTTATCGTCACCATGTCGTCGTATTTAACATCAATTTTACTTGGCGCGGCTTCTAGTGCTCCGGCATCTACAATCGCTAAATGAAGCATTTGAGGCGTAATGGTGGTTGATTTTCCTTTCACTATCTCTGTTTCAAGATATAGGTCGATCAAAAGATTTTTAACAGCATCGGTATTTAAGCTTTTACCTGTTACTTTAAACTCTTGGCTTCTGTAGCTAATTTCAACACCCATTCGACGCTCGATGGTTTTGAGATTGTCATCCATTGGGCCACATAAGTTTGCCAAACGATTATTGTCGGCGGGAGATAATTCAAAGTTAATACTGGTATTTTTACTCAATTGATATTCCTGAATGCTTGAAAACTTAGTTTACATGGCAAGCATTAGAGCCTTGCCATGTAAATGCGTTTATAAATTTCTGCTTTAAGGGGTAAACGTTGCGACACCAAGTTCATTCACTGCGCTATCTTTTTGCTCGCCTTGGTGATGACTGTTGGCCAAAATGTCAGCAGGGGAATGTGCAATACGTAAGCCCATTTCACTTTCTTGACGAACGAGCTCGCCACGAAGAGAGTTGGCGTAAACATCGGTAATGTTAACATCAACAAATTGACCAATAACGTGATGTGGAGCAACAAAATTAACAATGCGATTGTTTTCAGTACGACCACGAAGCTCCATTGGATTTTTCTTAGATGGACCTTCAACTAGAATACGCTGTTCGGTATTAAGCATGTTACGTGCTATACGTAAGGCTTGTTGGCTTATACGGTCTTGTAGTATCTGCAGGCGTTGTTTTTTAATGTCATCGCTAATGTCATCAACCATATCAGCTGCAGGCGTTCCTGGTCGAGCACTGTAAATAAAGCTAAAACTTAAATCGAAATCTACAGCAGTAATTAAGTTCATTGTTGCTTCAAAGTCGTCATCAGTTTCACCAGGGAAACCAATAATAAAGTCAGATGACATACAAATATCAGGGCGCACTTTTTTCAATTTACGTATTTGAGATTTGTACTCAATAGCGGTATGGCCGCGTTTCATTTGCGTTAAAATACGGTCTGAACCACTTTGAACAGGTAAGTGCAAGTGGCTAACAAGCTCAGGCACATCAGCATAAACATCGATAATATCATCGGTAAATTCAATTGGATGTGATGTGGTATAACGAATACGGTCAATACCGTCAATCGTAGCTACTAAACGTAATAACTCAGAAAAACGACAGATACTACCGTCATGTGAGTCGCCACGGTAACCGTTTACGTTTTGCCCAAGTAAGTTAACTTCACGGACACCTTGCTCAGAAAGTTGAGCAATTTCATATAAAACATCGTCTAGTGGACGGCTAACTTCTTCACCACGGGTATAAGGAACAACACAGAAGGTACAATACTTACTACAGCCTTCCATGATAGACACAAAGGCTGTCGCACCATCGGCTTTTGGCTCAGGTAAGCGGTCAAATTTTTCAATTTCAGGAAAGCTCACATCAACAACATGACCTTTATTTCCGGTAACTTGTTGGATCATTTCCGGTAAACGATGCAATGTTTGAGGACCAAAGACCATATCGACATAAGGCGCACGTTGGCGAATAGCATCACCTTCTTGCGAAGCAACACAGCCACCTACACCAATGACAAGATCAGGGTTTTTTACTTTTAGGTTTTTCCAACGGCCTAACTGATGAAAAACTTTTTCTTGTGCTTTTTCGCGAATAGAGCAGGTGTTCAGCAAGATAACATCAGCATCTTCTGCTTCTTCGGCTAGTTCAAAGCCATGGGTTGAGTCTAAAAGTTCTGCCATTTTCTGCGAGTCATACTCGTTCATTTGACAGCCCCAAGTTTTGATGTATAGCTTTTTACTCATTTATTCGCGCCTAATCTTTCTATGAATTGATTCTAGTTTTTGCTAGAGAATTTAAGGAGGCATATTTTACTCTTTCTTTGCTTGTGATGCTAGCTTAGAAATACTCCAGTATAAAATTGTTTAATGGCCTGCTGTAAATCTATTTCTTTAAAGGGATAGCAAGTATTAATTCACTGCCGTTTGCCTGATTGTCATAAGTGTGGAAAGTACCGTTAAATTTGTTGGCAACTTGACGAATATAATACATAGCCATTTCAAAGTTAATTTTGTTGTTGAATTGGGCAAAGCTTTGTTCATTAGAGGTGATTTTCAACCAAATCTTGCCATTACTTACGTTAACGCGCACTTCAAAAACGCCACCATTATCACTGCTAATAGCGGCTAATATTGCTTCATAAACAATTCTATAAATAGCGCTTTGCAGGGCATATCGCACGTCTTGGTCTTCAACATCAAGGTGCAATGTTACTAATACATGAAATTGTCGATGAAAATAATCAGCAAGATAAGGCAAAGCGACAGTTAATGAACTTCCAGATAAACTACTTGGCGCTGCATGACTATTTTGTGTTGAAAGTTCATCTAAACACTCTCGTATCAGAGACTGGACATAAGGCATTTCTTTTTCATTAGAAATTGATTCAGCAGATGATAGGCTTTCAGCGTTTGGAGCAATGAGTGTTTGTATTTTAATTAATTTACGACGAATTACCGATGTTGCTTGGCTTTGGCTACTAAGCTCATCATTTAATGTTTTGTGTATATTGCTAATAGAGCGAGAACGTAAATACAAAAGCCATAAGGTTAATATTATTAAGCTGATACTGATGATGGCATAAAAAATTTGGCTATTCGGATGCCAATACCATGGGTAGGAAACATTAATATCAGCATAGGCTTTGTAATCATTCCATTGACCTAAACTATTAGTGCCCATGATCTCGATGTGATACGCGCCAGATGATAAACCCGTTAATGTTAATTGTGAGCCGTTAATATCATTCCAATAACCACCATTTATTTGGTATTTAAACTGCTTATCTTGACCGGGCCTAAAGTCTAAACTGGCAAGTTCAAAGGTCACAATATCATTTGGTGAGTCAATATCAATAACATCGCATAATAGTTTGGCTTTACCAGAAACAATCGTCTTACTGATAAAGGTTTTAGTGTCGATTTGGTCTTCAATAATCAATGGAACTTCTATAACACCGCCATAATGGCTGGCATAAATTTTGTTATCCATTAGCACTGGCTTTTTAGCGAAAGTAAACTGTTCGGTATTAGTAACTAAGTTCAGTTGGTAGGTATTTGGGTTAAGTCGATACAAACCTGGTCGGCCTGAAATCCATATTTCATCATTAATCAAGCTCATATAACCAAAGGTAATGTTTTTGGCGAAATGTGAGAGTAACTCACCTTTTAAGTTAAATATAAAAAAACCATCGCCTTTAGTTGAGACAAAAACTTTGTCTTTGTATTCAAGCAATGCAATGACTTTATTTTCACCAAAACTATTGATTTTAGTTACTGATTTGTCTGTGGTATCAACAATGTTAATGCCTGTTGAGGTAGCAACCCAAAGTTTATTATTCGCTAATGGCAAAGAGTCTATTACTTCTGAAGAGCTTAAGGTTTCACCTTGAATGTGATACTCAACACGCTGACTTGCAATATCAAACTTGATCACACCATTAGCATTCGTTGCTAAATATAACGCACCACCCTTATATTTCATGGAAAGTAATAACAGATTGTTGTTTGGAAGATTTACTTTTATAAGCGTTTGGCTAGCACTATTAAACTGCCATAAACCGTCAAACGTAGCGATGTAAAGGTTATTGTCATCAGAATATAAATCGGTAATGATTTTGCCATTATTACTGAATTGATTATTAATGCCTTTAGGTAAAAATTTATTGAGCTCAGAAAGTGAGTTCAGCCCTGCGCCATAACTGCCTAATACTAAGTTATTTTTATGCACGGCTAATGCGATAGCATTAAATCGCACATCAAATATTTTAGGAATGTTTTTAGCGATTGACTGAGTTATTTTTTCTACGCCACGATTAGATAAAATCCATAAAACCCCGGTGTTATCATGAAAAGTTTTTTGTACGAAAGTTGCTAATATATTAGGGTAGTTATGTGCTATTTCAGCAAGGTTATTTAGCTTATATTGATTTATCTGACCCTTAACGTTAGTCGTAAAAAGGCTAACGCTATCGTGTGAAGGAGTAAGTGATGTAATAGCATCATTAACCAGAATACGGTTTTTTTCTTGGTTATCAGCTAACGTGATTAACTCATTACCTTTGGCTATCAACAATATCGTTCCTGAAGTTGACATTGCCGTTATATTGCCAGCTTCAACTAGCTCTAACGTATCATCTACAACTTTGAATACCCCTTCAGATTTTGATACATAAAGGTGCTTATGGGTATGCTCAAGATTATCAATTTCGACGTTATTTGCTATTAATTGTGTTTCCTGTGAAAGCGGATTGAATCTATAAAGCTTATTCGTCACATTGAGATAATACATGCCTTGATGTTCAAGTACTTGATGAATATTACTTGAGTCAACATCAATAGCTAATGCTGTTGCTGCACCTGTGTTGGTATCAAATAACCATAAATGGTGAGTTTCGGTTGCCAACAGTAGTTTATCATTGTCGATTAAATCAATGTCGTTAATCCAATTAAAAGGTAAAGGCCAATTTTTGTTATTGCTGTTAAACGTTATGCTAGTTTCACTATCATGGCGAATGAGACCGTTAGTGGTAGCCAACCAAATAAAACCTTTATTATCTTGAATGATGTCAATGCTATGAAGCGATTGGTTATTTATATGTTTTGCAGATGAAATAGCGCTAAAAAAAATTGCTATTAGCAGTAAAAGTGGTGCTAAAAAGCACCACTGAGTAAAGGTTTTTGCCGTAAAAATACCTGTCTCTTATACACATCTCCGAGCCCACGAGACCGTACTAGATCTC
>OMOM01000513.1_pt1 | contig 19095 bp, 15 predicted proteins | sample 1646501 | NCBI WGS metagenome assembly OMOM01 (sample SAMN05416802, study PRJEB24817) | seawater metagenome | isolation source: Sea water | place: Canada:Atlantic | collected 2013-07
CGAGATCTAGTACGGTCTCGTGGGCTCGGAGATGTGTATAAGAGACAGGAAATACTAGGGGCTATAATAACTTCCACAAATTGACGAGAAACAATAGCTTGTGCTGTTTCTTCATCTAATTCCCGGTTAAAAGCGATAATGCCACCAAAAGCAGACGTTGGGTCTGTTTTATAAGCACCTTCATAAGCCGCTAAAATATCATTACCAATAGCCACACCACATGGGTTTGCATGTTTAACAATAACGCAAGCCGGCTCATCAAATTCTTTAACACATTCTAAAGCAGCATCTGTATCAGCAATATTATTATAGGATAATGCTTTACCTTGAAGTTGCTTCGCGGTTGAAACCGATGCTTCTTCAGGAGACGCTTCTACATAGAAAGCAGCATCTTGATGTGAGTTTTCACCGTAGCGTAAATCTTGCTTTTTAATAAACTGGCTATTAAAAGTGCGTGGGAATTTTTGACTCTCTAAATTAACGGTTTCATTACTACCATGTGCTGGTAACATTTTACCAAAGTAGTTAGCGATCATGCCGTCGTATGCTGCAGTGTGTTCATAGGCAGCAATGGCTAAATCAAAACGTGTTTGATAAACCAATGAACCATTGTTAGCAGTCATTTCAGCTAAAACGCGGTCGTAATCATGAGCATTAACGACAATAGTGACATCTTTATGGTTTTTAGCAGCAGCACGAACCATCGTTGGTCCACCAATATCAATATTTTCAATCGCGTTCTCTAAAGAGCAATTTTCATCAGCAACAGCATTAGCAAATGGATAAAGATTGACGACAACAAGGTCAATCGCATTAATGTCATTTTCAGTCATTACTGCTTCGTCAATACCACGACGTGCTAAAATGCCGCCATGAACTTTTGGATGCAAAGTTTTAACACGGCCGTCCATAATTTCTGGGTGACCTGTGTATTCAGATACTTCTGTTACTTTAATGCCATTTTCAGCCAATAACTTCGCGGTACCACCTGTAGATAAAAGGTCGACGCCTTTTTGTGATAGTGAGCGAGCAAATTCAACAATACCGGTTTTGTCTGAAACACTTAATAGTGCACGTTTGATTGGGCGTGGTGTATCCATGGTTTTTCTAATTACCTATAAATTAAAATAAAATGGTTGTCTTACCTATAATAGATGCCTGCAGCGCGGTGTAGCCCGCTAATACACATCCATTATCATTGTTATGCTTTATTACTCTGACCTAGATGCTAAAGTTGACTAACTGGATAACTTTTACATCTCTAAAAACAAAAAAGCACCCGAGGGTGCTTTTAATTGACAGGCTAACCTGTCGTACTTTTTAGTTCATGCCGTATTTTTTTAACTTCTTACGCAAAGTACCGCGGTTGATGCCTAATAAGTTAGCTGCACGGGTTTGGTTACCGCGCGTGTATTGCATTACTTCTTCAAGCATTGGCGCTTCAATTTCTGAAAGTACAAGGTCGTACATATCATCAACGTCATTACCGTTTAACTGTGACAAGTAGTTTTTAATAGCTACTTTCGCTTGTGTGCGTAAAGGCGAGGCCTTTGTCTGAGTTTGTAGATCACCGGTAATAAATGGAGAGGAAATATTTTGTTCAAACATAAAGTTCAGACTCTTTCTAAAGTTAAATTATCAAAATACATAGTTAATGCGTCAAGTTGTTGTGAAACTGACTCAAGTGCATTAAAAATAGAACGAAACGATTTTCCTTGTTCATGCGTTTGCATGTACCAAGAAACATGTTTACGGGCAAAACGTACACCCATAAATTCACCGTAAAATTTGTGTAATTCCATTACATGCCCAATTAAAATTGAACGTACTTCATCCGTTGAAGGAGCAGGCAAATGCCTACCCGTTTTCAAAAAATAATTAATTTCTCGAAAAATCCAAGGTCTCCCTTGGGCACCACGACCAACCATAATGGCATCAGCCCCAGTGTAATTCAGCACTTGTTCCGCTTTTTCCGCACAAGTAATATCACCGTTAGCAACAACAGGAATAGTCACACTTTGCTTAATTGCTTTTATGGTGTCGTACTCTGCATTACCTTTATAAAAGTCATTACGAGTACGGCCATGCACAGCAAGTGATTGTATTCCGTTATGTTCAGCAATATTGGCTATTTCAATACCGTTACGAGTGTTTTCACACCAGCCAGTTCGAATTTTCAACGTTACGGGAATATCTACCGCATTAACCACAGCTTTAACAATTTGCTCGACTAACGCGGGTTCTTTCAGTAACGCTGAACCTGCTAATTTTTTATTTACTTTTTTTGCTGGACACCCCATATTGATATCAATAATTTGAGCGCCATTATCAGCATTGAACCTAGCAGCAAAAGCTAATTCTTCAGGATCTGAGCCGGCAATTTGCACGGAACGTATACCTGCTTCTTCGCTATGCAACATACGACGTTGAGATTTACCGGTATTCCACACTTTTGGATTAGACGACATCATTTCTGATACTGCTAACCCTGCCCCCATCTGACAACATAATTGTCTGAATGGTTGATCTGTAATTCCCGCCATGGGTGCAAGCATAGTATTGCTTGCTAAAGTGTATGGACCTATCTTCACGCTGTTGTTTTTTTGAGCTACTAGTCAAAAGGGCGCTAAGTTTACGCGTTTTTTTTAGGATTGAAAAGGATATAAATTGAACAAAAAGCGCTTTTTTTCACGTTTTTTATATTGACATTTTATAAAGTGTTAATGCGAGCAGATTTTGTACAATTTGATAACAAAACCTGCTCACTTTTTAAGACATTTATAAAAAACTATTTGCGAACACCTGACAAGCGAACCCACTCTTCTTGAACCTTTATCGGATCCATCTGACAAAACTCACCATAAATGGTTTGTAATTGCTGAGCCTGCTCTTCTAAAACGCCTGATAAAGCGAGTACGCCGTTACTGGCAACATATTCAATAATCACAGGAGCAAGCTCGCGTAATGGTCCTGCTAATATATTTGCCACCACAACGTCGGCTTTAAATTTGGGTTGATCTTTTGGGAGAAATAATTCTAAACGGTCTTCACATTGATTGCGCTTTGCATTTTCTAAACTGGCTTGCAGTGCTTGAGGGTCAATATCAATACCAATGACTTTTTTCGCCCCTAATTTAAGCGCAGCTAATGACAAAATTCCTGAGCCACAACCGAAATCGACCACGGTTTTGCCTACCAGGTCTAAACCATCAAGCCATGTTAAACATAAAGCCGTTGTTGGGTGAGTACCAGTACCAAAAGCTAAGCCGGGATCAAGCATAACATTTACCGCGCTCGGGTCAGGCACTTCACGCCAACTTGGGCAAACCCATAAACGTTGGCCAAACTTCATCGGATGAAAATTGTCCATCCATTCGCGTTCCCAGTCTTTGTCTTCCAATTGCTCAAGTTTGTATGCCATATTGGCTTTATCTGGATGAATACCTTTTAAGTAATTAAGTACTTTATCCATATCATGACTTGCATCATATAAGCCCATTACGACTGTATTGTTCCAATAGATAACTTCGTCACCGGGTAAAGGTTCATATATAGGTGTGTCTTTAGCGTCGATAAAAGTAACGGCTTGTGCACCACACGCGCTAAGCCAATCACTATATTTTTCGGCAGTGTCTTCATCAGCACTTAATCTAAGCTGGATCCAGGGCATGTTTCTTCTCATTAAAATTTTTTTGCTAGTTTATCATTCTCTACCGCGACAAAATAGCTTCTTTAGCCATATACTAAGCTAATAACCTTCGGTAACTTAGTGCGTTCATAAAAATCACAAGCTTAGTAATCACCCCTTATTTAAATACAATTACTTGCTTGTATTAAACAAACCTTAAGGATAAAAAATGTTAGATTTACTACCCGATTTATTCGACGACCACGCTGATAAGCTTTCTTTGGCCGCCCCTATTTTTAAAGACTATGGTGGTAACACTATATTTCATGGCGAAATAGTCACAGTGAGTTGTTACAACGATAATTCCAAAGTTAAAGAGCTGGTCGCCACTGACGGTACCAATAAAGTGATGGTTGTTGATGGCAAAGCCAGTATGACAAACGCTTTGCTTGGCGACATGTTAGCCGAGTTGGCTGTAAAAAATGGTTGGCAAGGCATTGTTATTAATGGCTGTATTCGTGATGCAGGCACAATAGCCACCTTACCTATAGCAGTAAAAGCATTAGGTTGTAGCCCTATAAAAACTGAAAAGTTAGGTAAAGGCGAAGTAAACCAACAAATTAACTTTGCAGAGTTAAGTTTTTCACCCGGTCAATACATTTATGGTGATCTTAATGGCTTAGCCACCAGTACAACATTAATATCTTTTTAACGCCTAGCATCTTAATTCATTAAACACAGATAAAATTAACATTGACCCCGAAGGTTAGAGATTAACAATGAAGTACTTCCCTATATTTTTAGACGCCAAATACATTAACGCTATGATAATAGGAGGCGGTGAAGTCGCGGCTCGCAAAATAGACTTATTATTAAAGTCGACCACTGATATTACTATTATGTCGGAAACATTGAATAGCAGTGTAGAACGACTAGTCAATTTACATCAATTGACCTGGCTTAAGCATAATTATCAACCAGGCCACCTTAGCAACGCCAATATTGTTATTGCCGCTACTGACAGTATCGAAGTTAATAGCGCCGTTGCAGCTGAGAGCACACAACTAAAGTTACTCACTAATGTAGTCGATCAACCTGAGCTTTGTAACTACATCACGCCAGCCATTATTGATAGAACTCCCATGATAATAGCTATGTCTAGCTCTGGTAGTGCGCCTATTCTCTTACGTATGTTACGAGAGCAGATCGAAAAAACGTTACCTAACGGTTATGGCAAGTTAGCCGAATTTTCATTTAAATTCAGAGATCATGTTAAAGCACGGGTGAAAAGCATACGTGACCGTCGTACTTTTTGGGAACGCACCTTACGAGGTAGCATAGGTGAAGCTATATTAGCTGGCGAAACAACCTCGGCTGAGCAACAATTAATTGCCAGTTTAAAAGTTCAAGTTCCGCCTCCAAATGGCGAAATAGTATTTATATATACAGGTGATGGTAATCCTGACAACCTGACACTAAATGCGCACAGAGAAATGCAATTTGCTGATGCCGTTTTTTACGATCAAGAAGTTAATACCGATATCATTGAATACATCAGGCGTGACGCCAGTAAATTTCCTCAAGATATATCATCAAGTATTTTAATTAATGTTCAGCACGCGCTAGATTTAGCCGAAAAGGGTGAAAAAGTTATATATTTACTGCACGGTACATTAGAGCTACCTAGCAATAAAACCTTAACTGAAAGTCCAATTACTAAAAAGCATTTATATAGCGGCAACTAGTAGCTGCCGCTTTGTGCTAACTTAGTGCTGATGGCCGCTATTCGTCACCACAGCATTATCTCTAGGTGCAGATGTCGGCATCGAAAAGCCTTGGTTAATCATTTTAGCTAAAAATGGAATGCCTTCGTTATCTCCCACATCCGCATAATCAGTTGTTTGATAAGTATCGTATTGCTTAAATAACGCCGGCATATTTTCGTCATTGTGTTGATATTTTGTTAGCTGCCATTGCTGTGTTAGCTGCGCGCTTTGCAATTTAAGTGATTTTACTAAGCGTAAATTTGGTAACCAAATCAATTGAAAACCCTGATACTGGCCTTTCAATACATAGTACTCTTCAAGCAAGCAACCTGATCCCCTTTGCTCAACCAGTTGCAATTGATTAAGTACGGGTATGTCAACCAACTGAAAAACATCTTGCCACTGTGGCTGATATCTCAATTCATTCGGTTGATAGTCAATAATATGCTGATACTTGTCAAATGCTCTGCTGAGCGATAAACGATTAGCATGTAATGACCAAATGTCATTGATACCTTTATTAACATTGCGTTGCAAAATTTGATTATTATTACGATGTAATTCGAATAATTGCTGAACTGGTGGTTGTTTCAATTCGTTTTCGGTAGTTTGAGTATCAAGTTGATAATAAGCACTGATTACATCAGCAGAAATTTCGCACTCATTGGCACTAGCACTTAATGATAAGGTGAATAATAAGGCGGCAATAATTTTCATAATAAAACCTATTAAGACATATTGTTGTGTCGTTATATAACAATGACTAGCCAGCATGATTGATCAATACGGTTAATGCAGACTAGCGAAAAAGGAAGTTACCATTTTTAAGGTGACAACTTCCCTAAATAAACTAACTCAGCGCTAATTAGTTTAATGCTTGCTCAGCCTTGCTCACTAAATCAGCGGCGTAATCCATGGCATGAAAAATCACACTTTGTTCATTCGTACCAGTAATTAAATGTGCTCCCGGTCCTGACGCATAAATACCTACATCTTCACCCGCGTGCGTTTCAGAGCCCATGGGTACTAAAGCTTCTTGGTGAAAACCAGAAGAAGTGGTATCAACAGAACTTAAATCCACACGTCCTGTGACTGCATCACCGCTATAACCAGCATCAGCATCCGTTTCTGACCCTAAATCTCTAAAACCTTTTCCGTTGGTATAGCCTAAAGTGGTATATGGCATACCATCGCTTGCTAGACTTGGTTCAGTACTACCCACACTCACTACTTTGCCTAAAATAGGATTACCACGCTTAGGGTAGCCAGACATGGTAAATACATGACTATGATCAGCGGTGACAATAATTAACGTCTCCTCAGGGTCTGTGGAATCAACAGCCGCTTGTACCGCATCAGCAAAAGCCATAGCGTCAGTTAATGCACCATGAGCACTACCAGCATGATGACCGTGATCAATTCTGCCCGCTTCAACCATCAGGAAGAAACCGTCTTCGTTGTTATCAAGTACATCAATCGCTTTACTAGTCATCTCCTTTAAAGAAGGCTCACCGGCAATATCATTACCTCGGTCAGCTTCATATTGCATATGTGATTCATTGAACAAACCAAATAAACGCGGCGTTGTATTGGCATCAACAGCGTCAAAGCCTGCTTGGTCGATAACATAGCTACCGGCTGGATATTGTGCTTTCCATTCTGCGGTTAAGTCTCGACCATCGGTTCTATCACCTTCAATAGCACTTACTGCATCAGCACTATTAAATGTGGCATCTTTTGGTAAAAAGTGTCGTCTTCCACCACCTAATACTACTTCGATACCATCAACATCAGCGCCAGCAAACTTGCTTTCCATATCACTTTCAAAACTAATTAACTGTGAAGCAATATCGACACAACCATCTGTAACAGCATCGGCTGGCATATCAGAAATATCTTCCCAGTTTCGGTCAGCTGATTTTGCGTAAGTTGCCGCCGGCGTAGCGTGAGTAATACGTGCAGTAGAGATAATGCCCGTTGATTTACCCGCTATTTCAGCTAATTCTAAGGCGGTGACTAACTCATTGCCTGATACCGTAGAACAATCTCCTCGGCTAATGGCTTCACTGACACCAATCACACCAACATCGGTTTTTACTCCTGACATCATCGCCGTCATAGTGCCCGCAGAGTCCGGTGTTTGTGCATCAACATTATAAGTTTTAGCAAAACCAGAATAAGGTAGTTTATCAAAGCTCAGTTGATGCTCTTCGCCCATTTTACCTAACTTTTGTCCAGCTAAGATACGCGTTGCGGTGACCGTAGAAATGCCCATGCCGTCACCAACAAATAGAATCACATTTTTCGCTTTACCTTTAGTATTTACTAAAGATTGAGCATTGAGCTCAGCTTGCGCTAAAACACTTTGTCCTTGCTCATACCAGAGATTATTTGTTGTCGCGGCCAATGCTGAACCTTGTGCTTGTGTTAAGGTTGGTGAGCAAACATATTCAGTTACATCAATCTCTCCAGCATCTAAAACGCCAGAGCCATCATCATCTAGGCCTGAATCAATTTGTACACCGCCATTAAGACATTGCGCATCACCAACATTTAATAATGTTTGGCTGATCAGGCTATTGATACCGCTATTGCCGTTAACACCATTAGTGCCATTTGTACCATCGTCACCACCACAACCGGCTAATGCAGCCAACACGGCTAAAGATAAAATTTTTACTGTTTTCATGTTAATTCCTTTCGATTAGCAGGTTATTTAGCAATTAAGCCAAGAGATTGATTGATGAGATGAAACACAACACTTTGCTCGATAACGCCTTGCGCCAAATGCGCACCAGGTCCCGAGGCATGTAAACTAATATCTTCGCCGGCATGGGTCTCAGAGCTCAGCGGTACGGTTGTCTCTTGATGAAAACCTGTTGTCGTAGTATCAACCGTTGTTAAGTTTTGGCGACCAGCTAAAGCATCATCGTTATAGCTAAGGTCGGCATCAGTTTCGTTTACTAAATTTCTGAAACCTTTACCATTGGTATAACCAACGGTGGTATATGGCATGCCATCTCCCGCTAAAGCAGGCTCAGTTGCACCAACATTAACCACTTTACCTAGGATTGGATTGCCACGTTTTGGATAGCCGGCGATAGTAAATACATGACTATGATCTGCGGTTACTAAAATTAATGTTTCTTCAGGATTAGTATTGTTGATAGCAGCTTGCACTGCGTTAGAGAATTCGATGGTATCTGTTAAAGCGTTATACGCAGAGCCGGCATGGTGACCATGATCAATGCGTCCTGACTCGACAACAAGGAAATAACCTTTTTCATTATTATCAAGAATATCAATGGCTTTACTGGTTAATTCAGTTAGTGAAGGTTCACCAGCAATATCATTACTACGGTCAGCTTCATATTGCATATGTGATTCATTAAATAAGCCCAACACTCTCTCAGTGCTGCTAGCATCGATAGCGTCAAAACCGGCTTGGTCGATAATATATTGACCATTTTGATATTGCTCTTGCCATTTAGCGGTTAAATCAACGCCATCAGTGCGATCGCCTTCAATAGCACTGACAGCATCGGCGCTATTAAAGCTGGCATCTTTAGGTAAAAAATGACGACGACCACCACCAAATGCCACTTCAATCCCGTCAACGTCAACGCCTGGAAAACGTTGTTCGAGATTTTTTTCAAAATCAATAAGCTGGGTTGCAATATCAACACAGCCTTCAGTTACAGCAGCTTCTGGCATATCAGAAACATCTTCCCAATTACGATCAGCTGATTTTGCATAAGTTGCCGCCGGTGTTGCATGGGTTATACGTGCCGTTGAAATAATGCCCGTCGACAACCCTTTAATTTCAGCAGCCTCTAATGACGTGACTAATTCATTACCGCTTACTGTTGAACAATCACCGCGCTCAATATCTTCATCTACGCCAATCACACCAACATCGGTTTTAATACCTGACATCATCGCCGTCATCGTACCGGCAGAATCTGGTGTTTGTGCATCAACATTATAAGTTTTAACTTGTGCAGAATAAGGAAACGCTTCAAAGCTTAAATAGCCTTCTTCACCCGACTGGCCTTTATTTTGTCCATCTAAAATACGTGCTGCGGTTAAGGTAGAAAGTCCCATACCGTCACCAACAAATAAAATCACATTTTTTGCTTTATTACGTGTTGTTAATTTAGTTTTAGCCATTACTGTTTGCTGACCATCAACAAACCATTGGCTGTCTTTTTGCACATTCGGTAAAACGCCAGCGACTGCAATGCTAGAGAGTAAAAAAGATGACAAAGCTGAAAGTGAAACCCATGTCGAGTTCATAATGCTTCCTTTAATGTTGTTTTTAGTGAAGTAAGTTTTGCTAATGCACATGCACTAACATCACGAGCATGCTAAGCACTAAAAATGACAGTAAGGTAAAAGAAAAATGAACGAACGATGAAAACTTTATTACGTAAATATGACAAAGGTTGTCATGAAGAGCTGATTAGTATTATCAAATAACAGTAAAATATGTAGCTCAGGTATAAAATAGCTGAATGTAATCAGCTAATATTGTGTTAATACTGCCGAGCCGTAAAAGAGCTAGTCTATGCTACCAGCGCAATGGCCACTAATAACATGAATACCGCAACACTATGCATTAGATTAATGATAGGGCTTGCAGTGGGGAATTGATTAACATCTTGCATAAGTAACTCACCGGTAAACATATTAACTAAGTAATACTATAGAACCGTCAATAGTCGATTAAGTTCCAAGCTTTACGCTTCCTTACATTTATATTGTTTACCCTGTTTATATATGTAGACACCATTTAATTAATATATAACTTAAAATTCGCCAACTAATAACTTACACCTATGAATGCGGCTGCGAAGGGTATATTAATATGATCACCGATAACGCTAAAGATCTCCGTGTATTAATTGACTAGGTAATAGGGAAAACTCAATTTTCAGCCCGTAAAGTCAATGCTGCTGGGCTACCGCATCAGCGATATATTGTTTTTAATCGGCTACGGTTGCGTTTGGCAAACCCAGAATGGTAAACATTATAAAAACCAGCTAACCAACAAGAAATGTTTTACATACCCAAACTGTATTCGGCTTAATTTCCTTCAATATAGGCCTTTTATTAACAACCTCTCCATTCACACTGTCTCATCACTTGAATCACCAAAGTAAAAATTTTAATGGCTTTTTATGAAGTGAAATCTATCTTATTGATAATAAATCACCACATTACGCTCAAATGATAGACAACCCTAAACAAGTGTAATAATCTGACAAGAGCTTGGTTTATAATAACTAAATGTGTAAAAACAGGTTATTTTATAATTTTGAGTTACACTGAATTAAAGAGAAAAGTCTAATAAATGGAATGTAATAGATGCCAAATAATAAAGATATCAAAAAAGAGCAACAGCAAGATGTAGCTCAAGTAAATGAACTTGATCAGCTTCGGCAAATTGTGTTTGGTGCAGCTGAGCAACAACTAAAACAACAAATTGCCTCTACACGCAGTGATCTTGAACACGCGTTGAGTAAACAAAATTCCAGCTTTAACGATCGTCTAACGCAAATGCAAGAAAGTATTAACCAACGATTTTCTAATTTAGAGCAACAATTACAACTTGCAGATAAAAGTCACGACGATAACGAAGCTTCAATTGAGAAAAACCTTGCTAGTTTATCATCAGAACATGAAATGTTTGCTAGTACCACTCTACAAGATTTTAAAAATATAGAACAAGCACTTGATAATGAAAGTCAGTCGCTTACTCGTAATTTCAACGATCAGCTAGAGCAATTGAAGACCCACCTCGAATCCGTATCAAAAGAACTTAGCTCGTCAAAAACCGATAGAAAAACACTCGCTAAATTACTAGCAACTATGGCAACAAATTTAGAAGATGATGAATTATAATGCCCACCGATGCAGCAAAAGAAGCTGAGTCAGCGCAACAATTAGAACAAGTTCGTACGCTACTGTTAGGTAAAGACAACAGTAGAATTACCGACAGTTTAAAAAAAGATGCGCGCAAAATAGTAGCTGAAGTTATCACTGAAGCGCTGCACGATAGGCAACAAAAAGACAATTCAGTAGATAAAGTATTACAACCTTTTGTAGAAGACTCGGTGCAAATATCTGTCGCGCACAATAGCGAACAAATGGTTATCTCTTTATATCCTATTGTCGGTAGTTTAGTGAGGAAATCAGTTGCGGCTTTCCTCAGTGACTTTATGGAAAGAACCAATCAGTTAATAGAAAATAGTTTAACAATAAAAGGCCTAACGTGGCGATTTAAAGCACGACAAGGCGGTGTGAGTTACTCGCAATATGCTGCCTCGCAAACTTTTATTTATCGAGTTGAGCATGTTTTTCTTATTCACAGAGAGACTGGTCTACTGCTCAATACTGTCGCATTGGATAACGAAAGCAAAAGTGATGCTGACATTGTATCGGCAATGTTAACGGCAATTAATGATTTTGTGGGTGACTCGTTTTTAACCAACGATGATCGGCTCAAAGAACAATTACAATCAGTGACCACCGAAAACTTCACCTTATTGATCAAGCCTGGACCAAGTGCATTAGTGGTTGCAGCAGTTAGCGGGAATCCTCCCCAAAGTATCAGTAACCAATTACAGATAACTGTTGAAAACATTCATAGTTTGTATCTTGAAGAACTCAATAATTTTGATGGTGACAATCAGCAATTCAACAAAACCGATAGTTTACTGCGCGACTGCCTATTATCAGAGCAAAAAACAGCACCCTCCAGTAAGAAAAAAACACCTTGGTTTGCTTGGGCTATTGTATGTTTTATTATGCTATACGCTGGTTACCAAGGTTTAAATTGGCTAAAAACTTCGCAATTACATGAAAAAATAATGCAGCTAGATGCACAGCCTGGCGTTATTATTAAGCAACTTAACATAGACGATATTAATACCATAACACTTGACGTTTTACGCGACCCTGACGCCATAAAAATTTCTGACTGGCTCAATGCTAATGCAATAAACTCTGCTAACGTTAAACTTATCGAACGCAATTATTATTCTTTAGATGCGCCTATATTGCACCAACGTGTTGACCGGATTAATGCCAACTATCCTAATATTAACTTTACATGGCAAAACAATATGCTTGTACTCGCTGGCACCTTAAGTATCAGCAAAACTGAACAATTACTTAATGCTTTAGGACTTGCAGGATTTACAGTCGGTAATAATGTAGACACAGCACAACTGCAATTAACGTCATCTAACGCTGTAGCTCAAAGTAAGCAAATTAAACAGCAGGTATTTAACGACATAATCGGTCGAATAGCATCGCTTCAGCTAAATTTCCCTGTTGCCGCTCAAACCGTCACACCTGAAATGCGACTGACGCTGCAAAAAATTTATCAATACATAGAGCAGTTAACGCCATTAGCAGAATCACTTAACATTAATTTTGGTTTACTCATATTAGGCAGTAGCGATAACACTGGCAGCTCTTCGACTAATCGTATTATTAGTCTGCAAAGAGCAAACAATGCTGCTGATGTGCTACAAGAGCATGGTATTGATAAAGCACAAATGTTTGTTACTGGTCTAGGAAAAATAGATATTAACGAGATAAGCACAAAGGCAAGAACCGTTATGTTTAATATTATTCATATAAATAACAATTAGCTAAATAATTAAGTGACTATTATACAAAAAAGAGTAGTATTTTAATCAGACTAATAACGCGTATAGTTTATGCAAAGCGAGAATTAAAAGCTTAATAAAACCAACAAACTGTCGAACATGGAGAGGACACTTTGATTCAAAAGAAAATATGCCTTTTAGGGGCTTCCAGTGTTGGTAAAACAAGTTTGGTTAAACAATTTGTTGAAGGTATTTTTAGTGAGAAGTATCTCACCACTATTGGTGTGAAAATAGATAAAAAAACTATAACTTTCGAAAATGAACAAGTTCAGTTCATGTTATGGGACATGGAAGGTAATGACACTTATAACGTTTTCCAAGAAAGGTATTTACGTGGTGCTGCAGGCTATATCATCGTTGTTGACCAAACCCGTACAACTTCTTTTCATGAAGGGTTAGATATCCATACGCTCGCACGACAAGTGACTGACTGCCCCGCTATATTAACTATTAATAAAAAAGACTTACCTGCCACTTGGAATATAGAAGCCGAAGAAAATAAGGTTTACAAAGACTTATTTGAAATGCAGTTTTCAACTAGCGCTAAAACAGGAGAGAATGTCGAAGACATGTTTTTAGCCTTAGCTAAGTTATTATTAAAGGATTGAGTAAATATGACGTCGCTACTGAATAAAGTAATTAATGCCTTAGAACAAATTGTTTTAGAAGTAACCGATACCACCACAGGCACTGTAAAATGGGTTGAAGGTGATGGCGAATGGGCGCATGACTTATTTCCAAAATCGGGTAACAAGCAAGAATTCACCATCAATGAAGAAACACCTTTCTTACTCGATTTTCTTTATGACGCCACATTACTATGGCAAGTACCAGAAAATGGCAGATTACGCTCAGGCTTGTGGACCGAAACGACGTTAAATAATAAAGAGTTACACTTAGAAGCTACCGCTATAAGGCAAGACCAACATAATCTGCTTATTATAACAAACCAACGAGAAGATTTTGATTTTCAACAAAAAACCAAACAAGTAGCACGTGAAGTTTTACTTTCATATGATCGCCTTTTTCTAAAAAACGAGTATTTGCATACTCGATTACTGTCAATTTTAAATCAGCCTACAGAACAAAGTCATATTTTAAAAACCCTTGCGAAGGTTATTGAAAACGCTGAGTTTGCGGTATTTATCGCCAGCAGTGACTTTAATACCAATATAGAAAATTCCGCGGCCTTAAGCCTTTTTGAAGAACAGAACTTACTCAGTTCAGCGCCGACAAGGCCAATAAACATAATTCTTAATTTGATGCAGAATCAATTACCAGAATATGAACGAATATTGGCAACCCACTCGAGTTGGGATGGTGAATTATGTTGGATTTCACCACCATCAACGCTCAAATGGTTAAAAGTTGCATTTTATCCCGTTATAAATAAGCTTCACGAAGTTGAAAACTGGATAATATTCGCCAACGATATCAGTACTATTAAGCACTTGGTACAACGTAACGAAAAGCTTGCTATGCAAGATATGCTAACAGAGTTGCCTAACCGCTATGCTTTTTTGCAAACACTAGAAAAACACATTATTAGTGACAGTCCATTTTATTTACTTTATATCGATATTAATGAATTTAGACGCCACAACGAGTTTTATGGTCACGAAGAAGGCGACAAACTACTTGCTGAATTAAGTAAGCGTATTAATGCCGCCGTAAAGTCATCAGATTTTGTTGCCCGTGTAGGTGGAGACGAGTTTGCGATAATCCTTGCAAATGTTGATAATCAATCGAGTTGCGAATCAGCCATTTCGCGTATTATTGACAGTGTAAATAAGCCATTTCACACTAAAAAGCCCAATAGCTTTCATATCAGTATTAGCGTTGGTGCGGCTAATTATCCTAATGATGCTCGCAATGTTGATGAATTGATGAAGTTTGTCGACTTGAGTGCATACAATGGAAAGAAAAATAAAAAGAATACAATCCAGTTTTATTCTCAATCGATGAAAGATGCTTCACAGCACCTTATTATAATTGAGCAAGAACTAAGACGAGCCATTAAAAACAATGAGTTTGAATTATATTTACAACCTATTATTGACATTAAAACCAATTGCATCAATAAAGCTGAAGCATTAATCCGTTGGAATCACCCTAAAAACGGCTTGGTTAGTCCTGATGATTTTATTCCAATCGCCGAAAGAAGCGGCTTGATCATTGCGATTGGAGAATGGGTAATTAATCGCACTTGTGAAATTTCAAAAGAACTTAGCAACCTAGGGTTCGATATTAAAATATCAATGAACCTATCCCCTTCTCAAGTTGCCGATAGTAATCTGTTTACCTATTTGAAAGCCAGTATTGAAGACAACCAAGTTGACCCTTGTTTATTAGAGTTAGAAGTGACTGAAGATGTATTGGTTGATGATTACTCTGTTGCAGAAAAGCTCTTAAGTAAAGCGAGACAGATGGGAATGAGTGTGTCGGTAGATGATTTTGGTACGGGTTACAGTTCACTTTCGTACTTGAAAAAATTACCATTAGACTATTTAAAAATCGACCGTTCATTTATTAAAGAAATTGTTGCCGATGATAACGACAAAGCCATAGTACGTGCTGTTATTGCGATGGCACATAACTTAAATTTATGTGTTACTGCTGAAGGTGTAGAAACACAAGAGCAATTAAGTTTTCTCGTTGATAATGCCTGTAACTCGGTGCAAGGCTATATGTTTAGTCGACCAATTAGTATAGTTCATTTTATAAAACTACTTAATGAACAACAATAAAATGTTCACTGAAAACAAAATCCCAAACTTAGATTAACGAACTAAGTTTGGGATTTTCATGTTTTATATAAACTTGATTAGATATATATTGTAAATATTACTTTCTAGCGACTAAATGAACTGTACTGGTTGAGCGCTCTAGAAAAGCCCCTTCACAATAAGCAAAATAATAAAGCCAAAGACGTTTAAACTTCTCATCATAACCAAAAGGTTTAAGCTCAGGCCAAGACTGTAAAAAAGCTTCTCGCCAATCTGCGAGCGTTCTTGCATAGTCTAAACCCATATCGTTAATCGACTCAGTCACTAAATCGGTATATTGCGTTAAGTTTTGTGTCAGTACGGTAACCGAGGGTAAAAAACCGCCAGGAAAAATATAACGCTGAATAAAGTCGACATTGTGTTTGTAATGTTCAAAACGCTGATCCGCAATAGTGATCGACTGTATTAACAGTTTACCGCCAGGTTTTAATCTTTCATTACATTGTTTAAAGAAACTCGGTAAGTATTCAAAACCAACGGCTTCTATCATTTCTATTGAAACTAATTTGTCGTATTCACCAGTTAAGTCTCTGTAATCTTTTTTTAACAAGGTTATCTTGTCATCAAGCCCAAGCTGTTCAATACGGTTTTTAGCATACTCATACTGTGCATCAGAAATAGTGGTTGTCGTTACTTTACAGCCATAATGTTGTGCGGCATAAATTGCTAAGCCGCCCCAGCCAGTACCTATTTCTAATAAGTGGTCATCTGCAGTTAATTCTAAACGCTGGCAAATAGTCGACATTTTGTGAACTTGTGCCTCTGCTAAGCTTGCTTCTTCATTAGGATAAATAGCTGATGAGTACATCATTTCAGGATCAAGAAACCGACTGTAAAGTTCATTACCTAAATCATAATGCGCAAGAATATTCTTTTTTGAACCCGCCTGACTATTACGATTACGTCGGTGAAGCAATGCATACTTGAGCTTCGTTAGCCAAGGACTTTTCTTTTCAAGGCTATCAACCTCCTGCTGAGCGCGAGCAAATATACGGATAACCGTCGTTAAATTTGGGCTACTCCATTTTCCTGCAATAAAGGCTTCTGCCACACCAATAGAGCCACCTTTAACAAAATCTTTATATACGCTGCTGTCATGAATATTAATGCGACCAAGTAACGATTTGTTTTCAGCAAACTCAGGAAAAAGAAAACGCTCAGTATTATCAACTAACTCTATTTGACCATAGTTAATCTTTGCGAATGCTGAAAAAACCAAACTGCGACAACGTTTGTCTAGCCAATTTGCTTGTTTTTTTATTTTTAAACCTGACACTTGTTCCACCACTAACCCCCTGTTTTAGAATTTGTTTGTTTACTTTTCTGATAACCAATAAATGGTATACGTTTCAAGAATAACTTCAGGGCTTGCCAGTAAATACCTAATACAATTTTCAACGTCATTACCGGTATATTCAGCCAAAGTTGCCATAACGAAGTGCGTGTAAATGGCGCTTTAATTAAATTCATTGTTACATCAAATATTTTGCGTTCTTGCTTTAGTTTGCTATCTACTATGGCAACTGCATTACTATCAGCATTTACATGGTTTTCTATATGTACTAATAGTGTTGAACTATTTTCGCTTGGCGCCTTAAAGCGCCATTTGTAGCACATGTTTAAATCCATAAAAGGCGATACCTGAAAGTCTTTATCCGTAGAATGCGACATTGTCTCTTCATTATTAATATCGCTGTTAACTAACGGTACTAAATAATAATGTCTTTCGTTCCAGGGTGTATTACTCACTTCAACCAATACTTGTGTGCAAGTATTATTAACGTCATAACAAAAGTAAAAATTGGCAGGACTAAAATAAATCCCCAAGCACCTAACCTGAACGAGCATACTAATGCGACTTATATCTTCAAAACCGGATAACATCGCTACTTTATTCTTTATACGGAGCTTAAGACTTTTAGGTTCACCTCTTAGGTAATCCTTTTGGTTAAACCTCAACAAGTTGTACCAGGAAAAGCCAAAAATTCCTGGCGGGGCTTGCTGAGCTTGCATTTCATCAACATCTAACGCCAGCATATAGAGTTTATAACTGAAACTATGCGACTTAGGTGTAAATCGCCTATGTCGAATTTGGCCACGATAAATGCGGCTATGTGTTGAAGGTTCAACCATTATTTTGTGATGGCCCACTTTGTTGTAAATAGCAGTCAAAACGTTGTGCAACATCTACTGCACTTCTAACACCGTCTTCATGAAAACCGCTATACCAATATGCGCCCGCAAAGTGAGTATGCTGTTGCCCACAAATAGCTAGACGCTGTTGTTGAGCATTTATTGACTCCGTTGAAAACACCGGATGATGATAAATAAACTCACGCAAAATTTTGCTTGGTTCTATATCTTCACGTTGATTCAAGGTTACACAAAAAGTATGTGACGAGTTCAGTCCTTGTAATATATTCATATTATAAGTAACGCTGGCAGGTTTAGCTCTGTTGGCACTTAGCTGGTAATTCCAACTTGCCCACGCTTTTTTTCTTTTTGGCAATAAATTAATATCGGTATGCAAAACGACTGAGTTTTCACTGTAGGGAATAGCACCCAGTATTTCTTGCTCATGCTGACTAGCATCACCCAGCAATGCTAATGCTTGGTCTGAATGACACGCTATAACGACTTCATCAAAGGTTTGTACTTCACCATTAGCAAAACATAACTGGACTTGGTTGTTTTCTCTTGTGATCTTTTTGATATCAGCATTAAGATGAATATTATCAACAAAGGGCTCACACAGCGGAGCTAAGTAGCTTCTAGAGCCACCCGGCACAACATACCACTGAGGACGGTCGGCTATATTTAATAAACCATGATTATGAAAAAATTTCACAAAAAAATGAAATTGAAAATCTTGCATTTGTACCAAAGAGCTAGACCAAATAGCCGCTCCCATTGGCAAAATATAATGCTCAGCAAAATAATAACCGAAGTCATTTTTTTGTAAAAACTCGCCTAATGTTGAACTTTCATCATAGTTTTTAGCTTGATAACTTTTCTTACACAGCTTATTAAACCTAAGAATTTCTTTTACTAGCCACCAAAACTTAGGATTAAATATATTGCGACGTTGAGCAAATAACGTATCTAGGTTATGACCATTGTATTCCATACCTGAATCAGAGTTATGCACAGAAAAACTCATTTCAGTTTCTTGTTTACCCACTCCTATTTCTGTCTCTTATACACATCTCCGAGCCCACGAGACCGTACTAGATCTC
>OMOM01000522.1_pt1 | contig 18638 bp, 17 predicted proteins | sample 1646501 | NCBI WGS metagenome assembly OMOM01 (sample SAMN05416802, study PRJEB24817) | seawater metagenome | isolation source: Sea water | place: Canada:Atlantic | collected 2013-07
GAGATCTAGTACGGTCTCGTGGGCTCGGAGATGTGTATAAGAGACAGCGCATAAACAGTTTCTGGTTCAGTTAATGCAGCTTGGCGGTTTAAACTGGCATTATTACAAGACCCACAACCGCCTTTAAATTGATAAGCCGTATTAGCAAAAATAACGCCAAATCCCATAAAACAAGCGACTAAATCTATCGCTTGTGGCAAATATTCTTTTCCGCCTGGTGGCAGTACTTTATTTGAAATCACCAAAATACTGGCAATGGCCTGGCTAATACCTGCGATTAAATCTTGTGGCTGATTTACCTGATTTGGATTAAACCCCAGCATTAAAGGCGTATTACTCAAATTAATATCAATTTCAGCATTTTCACCACGTATAACAGAACCTAACCTTAAGTCCTCAATAGCGGTTTTTGATGTTGGCGAAGTAGAGGTAATTTCTATCGGCCAATTTTGCATACCGGCGTATTTTTTGGTGTTAATAAACATAGCCTGTGCCATTTCATCTATGCTACTTACCGTACCAGGATAAAAGTCATTGTTAGGAAGAATCAATCTCGCATCATTTTTAAGCACATTAATATCAAAATTTTCAATCGCCCATGCAAAGGTATCAAGGATCCAGTTCTTGGTGTTTTCATCAATTATTGCTTTCGGACTAAACAGTTTTGCCAACATAATATTTCTACTTTTAATTCTATGGTTTATACCAAACAGCTTGCACTACATTATCATCAGTTAAACGATTAGTTTTTAACATTTTGGGCTAATGCCCATTGCCAAGCCTTAGTATTATATAAAGGCACGGTTGATAATGAATGATGGTGACTGCCCGACGACTCTTTCGTTGAATAAGACAGGTAAATAAGGGTTTTATTTTCAGCATCATAAATACGTCTTACTTTTAAGCTTTTAAACAAAATGCTTTTTGATTCTTTAAAAACCACCTCACCATTTTTTGAACGATCAATTTGGGCAAGATGTTCAGCAGTTATTTCACCGGTTTGTCGACAAGCAATGCTCATATCCGATGGATCCGAAAAATCTAAATCGGCTTCTACATGACTAATATGACAAGTTACACCTGTTACAATTGGATCTTGCTTAGCTTTAATCACCACATCTTTAGTAGTAAATAGTCCTAAGCTAACTTTCCCCACATCATCTGAGCAACCCATAAGAGTTAAGCCAAAAACTAAAGCTAAAGGAGCTTTAGAAGTAGTTAAATATTTAGGTACTATTTTTTGTATGTTGCTTTTTTTAATCATCTTTAAATATCCCTACAAATGCCTCACCGTTTGACGATTTACTTGCACGATACATACCCGTGCTATTAAACGGCATGGTTATATTACCTTTGGTATCAATGGCTATAACACCGCCTGATCCGCCTGCTTTCACTAAAACATCATTTATCACTACGTCAGCCGCCTTTTCAAGGCTAATACCTTGATATTGCATACGAGCACATATGTCAGCCGCCACATGATAACGAATAAAGTATTCGCCATGACCCGTTGCTGAAACCGCGCAACTATAATTATTAGCGTATGTGCCTGCACCGATAATAGGCGCATCGCCAATACGACCAAAACGCTTAGCTGTCATACCGCCCGTACTTGTGCCAGCGGTTATAGTGCCTGACTTATCAAGTGCCACAGCGCCAACAGTGCCAAATTTATATTCATTATTGAGTGTTTTGTGTGCCGCTTGAAAATCTTTAAGTTCTTTGGCTTTTTCTGCCAATTGTTTTTTTGCCTTTAATAACGATTGAAACCTCGCATCAGTATTAAAGTAGTTATTTTCAACCAGTTCTAAACCTTGCTGGTTTGCAAAAACTTCAGCGCCTTCACCACTGAGCATTACATGCACTGACTTTTCCATTACAGCTTCAGCTAACGCTATAGGGCTTTTCACGGTTTTTACACCTGAAACTGCGCCAGCATTTAAAGATTTACCATTCATAATTGACGCATCAAGTTCATGCTCGCCATCAAAGGTGTATACCGCGCCCTTGCCGGCATTAAATAACGGTGAATCTTCAAGTATTTGAATCGCAGCAATAACGGCTGCTTGGCTAGACTTACCTTCAGCTAACATGGCATAACCTGTATCACGCGCTTGTGTTAATGCTGACTCATAAGCTTTACGCTTCTCTTGTGTCATTTTACTTTTATCAATTGTGCCAGCACCACCGTGAATGGCAATGGCAAAAGCTTGTTCTTGATGAGCATGCGCGACATCAACAAGCCATAACGTTGAACTCGTTAATGTTAAAGCAGCCGCTAAAAATAATTTATTATTCATCTAATTGCGCCATAGTTTTTAAGTGATTTCACCGCAGTCACTATTCGGTAAAAATATATAGTAACAATGTGCGATAAATTTTCAGTATTTACAAGTACTCAGCTCATGCAAAAAGTATTTCAATGTAGACAAAAATGAACTCTTTAGTTATTGTACTGGTCATACCATTTTATTATCTTTATAGGCAAGTCGCTTATATTGCTAAGGACTTTCATGACAGAGCAGCGCGTAATTGTAGAGATCACCAATAACATTGCCCACGTTAAACTAAATCGCGCAGATAAACTTAATGCGCTAGATATGCCAATGTTTATAGCTATTCGTCATACAATTAAAACATTGCGTAAAAATCGAGAAATTAGAGCGGTTATTGTCTCTGGAAATGGTGACGATTTTTGTTCAGGTTTAGATGTTAAATCAATTATGAAATCACCAATGAACATGCTAAAACTCCTGTTTAAAGTTTTGCCTTGGCGATCTAACTTAGCGCAAGTCGTTTCAACCGGTTGGCAAGCGATTCCCGTTCCTGTTATTTGTGTTATTCAAGGTCGCTGCTGGGGTGGTGGTTTACAAATAGCCCTAGGTGCAGATTTTAGGTTTGCTACACCAGACAGTTCACTATCAATTCTAGAAGGAAAATGGGGCTTAATACCCGATATGGGCGGCACAGTAGCACTACGTGACCTTATAGCCGTTGATCAAGCTAAAAAGCTCGCCATGACAGCTGAAATGTTCAATGGTGAACAAGCATTAGCCTTAAATTTAGTCACTGAAATAACAACAACCCCGTTAGAAGATGCACAAGCTTTCGCACTTTCTTTAATGTCCAAATCTCCTGATGCGATAGCAGCAAATAAGAAGCTATATAACAAAAGTTGGAAAGGCAGCAAGGGTTGGGCATTATTTCGAGAGTCTTACTATCAGATTAGAGTTTTAATGGGTAAAAATGTCCATCGAAAAATTTATAATCAAACCCATGATGTTGAGCAGCACAAACCATTTTTAACGCGTAAGAAGTGGTAAGTTAACAAATTTAGGTGTACATATTTTTAACGTGCTATTTATAGTTTGACTAAAGTGAATGATTACCATATCAAAAGTAGCGCAGAAAACGGTTAGATATGTTTGTATAGCCTATTTATAAAAGCATTACTAACCCGTTTATCAATAGTGAAAGCCATAGTACAAGAAATACCTAACGCTTTGAAACTGATATCTTGCTGAGACAATTTCTCCAAGTCTTTCATTGATAGGTTTAACGCAAAGTCTTCCGATACAAAATTTCTAGATATTGATTTTTTCTCTATCAACGTAATATTTATTTTTTCATCAAACTCGTCATAAACCTGTTCTATTAAACACCACTTCGAACCACCCATACGTGCATATAATTGAATATCTACTTTGTCGCTATCGTGTTTAGCTCGATAAAAGTACGTTATTCTTCTGACTGACGAGAACCCTTCAGATAAATAGGCTTCTGTTCGCAAATGTCCCCCTTTTTTAATTTCATTAAAATTATAAGTTATGGATTCAGCAATTTCCTCTTCACTGGGAACATTAGTGCTATAGGTACGAACTGTAGAACATCCCGTAATTATAAAAACAAATAGCATTAATAGTATTATTTTCACGCGAAACTCCTTATGGTAAATATTACGATCCATTGTTCTGTAGTCCATTTTGAGTGATTTATTGGGTGTTTTTTAAATTTATACTGATTTCTTTTGCAAAGTTTTCCATAGCATCAACAACTTCAAACAAATAACTCTGTTTTACATTTAGGTGAATTCTTGCAAATTTTTCAGATTCTAAATATGCATTCTTAGCTACAATTTTGAAATGCTTTTTATGAAGTTCTTCATCTAGATACCCTGCATTGTGTGCAACTATATTTCTAATATTTCGAGCTTCAATGATTCGTTCCCAGAACTTAGTTCCCGTAGGTACTTTTACAAGCGCAACTTTTGCTAAATATATTTTAGCGCGCTCAATTCCGGTTCCATTGCAATCTTTCAACTTACAGCTAAGGTTCTTTTCAAGATACAGGCTATGACAAAACTGATTCAAGTAATCTTCGAAAAGAGATACTAACATTACCAAATAAGACTGTTTCTGGTATTGAGGAAATATAGAGTCAAAATGAGTACTAAGATCATTACGGTATTTGTACCTATCCCAACATGTTGATTCGTCAACTTCTAAATCAGACTCATTATATTTGGTAGATTCCTCTTTCCAGTGACGATCAGATAATTCAATGAATACACGAATTTTATCTAAATCATATAAAAAGTATGGTGAAACCTGATCTGATTTTTTCAAAACTCCTCCGAATTGGAAATAGCTAATGCATAACAGCATATTACGAATATGCCTTAGTAACACCAAATGACGACTGTAGAGAATAGCTACTGATTGTCTACACGTTGAGTCTTTTCACCGAAAAACTCATCATAAAGCTGTTGATGAGCAGCTTTTGAAAAAGTATCTGTGCGATGTTCGTATTGTGAGATCCAATCAATCAGCATAGGTAAGTTAGCATCTTGGTCTGCTTTAGATTGATATTTATGCGGCTCCCAAGGACGGTTTTTCGCATTACTGATACATAATGTAATCGGTAAGTTTAAGAATACAATTTCACTACATTTTTCTAATGTGTGAACGAGTAAGTCACTATAACAGCCTTCTATTACCCACTGATTATTTTGCTCGACAAAGCTATTTATCTCGTTAACAGACACATCAACAGGTAGTCGCTGCGGCATGGGTGATTGTTCGGTGATTGGATACCAAGCTAAAGTGTCTAAATCTAAATGGGTAAGTTGATGTTGTGTTGCTATAACTTTGGCTAGACTGGACTTTCCGGCAGCCGAATTGCCAAAAATGACAACTCTTTTGAAGTGGGTCTTAATGTCTGCCATACAATAGTTTATGCCTTATTTCGCATCATTCTTCGCGTCATTATTAACGTTATTCTCGGCTGAATTATCGGCTAAGCTATCCGCTGAATTATCAAGAGTTGCTTCATTAGAGCTTACATCAGAACCTTCAGCTACATTGGTTTCAGCTTCATTTGCTGCAATAGCCGCACGTTCTGCTTTTGAAACGTACTTAGGCTTATTCGAATTTTGCAGCTTAGCATTCATTTTTTTAAGCTTTGACTTCAACGTTTGGTTAATTTTCTTTTTACGGTTCATATAACAGGTATTCTTCTTTTTAAATTGCTGGTAATTGTTATAACAGCGGATTACTTAAATCCGCTAGTTTGGACACTTCTATCTATAGTTAAACTTTATAATACAGCGCTATTTATCTATTTTAGCAAAGGATGATCAGCAGGAAGCTGTTTAGCAATCCATAACGCTAATTTGTGCTTCATGCTGGCTAAGTCTTCACCGTCTTTTGGTAAAGGTTGAATAAGCTTATCGTTAACTAGCAAACGGTATAAGCTTTCAATTTTTTCCTTTGCGGCATTGGTTGCCGAAAAGCCTTTATAACCACGATTTTTCGCGTAGCCTTCACCAATTGTTATGGCTTTTTTTAATAGTTCTGCTTCGTTTTTTAACTTCTTCATTTGCCGAATTTGTTCCTGTTTTCTTAATTTTTCCGGTTATTTAACCATTAAGCATAAGTATTTTAATGGTTAAACCTGATTCTACATAGTGATTAAATTAATAATGAAATCACTGATATCTGTTTATACGTTAGTATAAACCGTTAAGCCATTGGCATATCTAAATAAAAAGCATTAAGTTTATTGCCATCTAAATCTCTAAAATAGCCCGCATAAAAACCGTCTAATTCAGCTCTTGGCCCAGCAGGCCCTTCACAAGTTGCACCGAGTTCAAGCGCTTTTTTATAAAAAGCATCTACTTCATCTGTAGAGTGAAGCATGATAGCAACCATAACGCCGTTACCCACAGTTGCTGGCTTACCGTCAAAAGGTTTCGTGATAGATATACCCGCTTCTTCAGGCGATCTTGACCAAGCAATAAATTTATCGGTTTCTAAAAAACGTTGTGCGCCAATTGTGGCAAGCAATTCATCATAAAAAGCGACTGCTCGCTCTAAATTATTTGTACCTAAAGTAACGTAACCTATCATGGTATATTCCTCTTATTTACATATTTAGAAATCAGCCAACATTGATGGTTCAAACTGGTCGGTTGATAGTGTTAAATTTAGATTTTCTAATTGGCTATTTAATTCGTTTATATCAGTATTGAGTTTAGACATTGTGAGCGTATTGTCATCTAATAAATACACTTGTTTTAAACTCGCATAATAAAAATTCAAAATAATTAACGCATTGACGTTTACGTCGTCAGCTTCTGCAGCCACTTTAATTTTTTTCAGTTTACGGTAAATCAAGTTTTGCTGCTGTTTAACTTGCCAGACATAATACACTTCACTAAAAAATGCGCTAAATCGCAATCTATGAAGCGCAAAAACACAAGTTAATAACGCGAGCAATACACCCATAAAGTTGTAGCTAAAGTTACTTTCTGTACCTGTAGCCTCATTAACTAATTCGCCCGTTGTAACATTAGCAGGGGTAGCCAATAACTGTGCACTATCAGCAAATAACATAATTAGTGCTTGTCCATATACCAGTGCTAGGGTAAGTAAGCTGGCAATAAAGCCAACAATAATAATATTTAAATGTTTACGGTAAACGGCTTTATCAATGTCTTTTAACTTCATTTCTCAACTTACTTCTTATATTTTTAACACATAATATGGTTAGGGATATTGGGGCTAATCAATCGCCAACCCAGAATGTCGATTTACTTGTTGGCTCACGCCACTTTGCCAAACACTTTGGCTACTGGCGATGCTTAAATGTTTTTTCGCTCGAGTGATGCCAGTATATAATAATTCGCGCGACAATAATCTATTGTCTTTTTGTTCTGGCAACACCATTGCAACATGGTCAAACTCACTGCCTTGGGTTTTATGAATAGTCATCGCGTATACCGTTTCAAACTTAGGCAAACGCGAAGGTAAAATCCAATCTAAACCACCCTTTGCATTCTCAAATACCGCCATTAAATGCCCTTGGGCATTACGCCAAAGTACGCCAATATCGCCGTTATAAACGCCTAAACGATAGTCATTTTCGTTGATCATGATCGGCTGCGCAGCATATAAATGAGTATTTGATTCAAAGCGGTTAAATGGAATAGCACCTTTATTACGTAAAATATCAATCACTAAAGCATTCAGACTTTCAACACCTTGCGGGCCTTTGCGAGTTGACGATAAAATTCTAAATTTTGCCAATAACGCGAAAGCCTCTTCAACCTTGCTACATTGAAACAAGCCTAAGTAATATTGCTCAACAAGGGGAGCTAACCAGGTTTCAATGCTGCCTGATAACAATGTTAACTGTTTGTCTTTGCTGATGCCTTGGCTTGGCGACTCATTATCTTGTGTTTCACTTTGCTTTAATAGTTGCCAACTTTCTTGGTATTGACCATTAATGACAAAATTCGCAATTCTACCTATGCCACCTTCACCGTCGAAACGGCGACTTTTTAGGAGAAATGTTACACAGTCGGCAGCACTGTACTGGCTGTTATTAGCTTCAGCTGTTTCCACTTTAGTGAGCGAGTTATAACCCGTTACTTGCGCTAAATATTGGTGATTTACGGCGCTATAACCTAGGTGAGGACGCGGCGCAAAATCGGCTAAAACACTGCCAACAGCAACTGAGGGTAATTGGTCGGCATCACCCAATAAAATAACCTTAGTTTTAGTCGGCAAGGCGCGAAAAATTCGTGTCATCATAGGTAAATCAACCATAGAGACTTCATCAATCAATAGAATATCAATGTTGAGTTGATTCTCTTGATGATGACGAAAATTTACCTGATCGGGAATAACCCCCAATAGTCTATGAAGGGTTTTTGCTTGCTCTGGAATTAAGTCTAATATTTTGTCATCAATACTGCCGCGAAACGCTTTAACTGCACTGGTAATTGATTCAGATAATCGTTGTGCGGCTTTACCGGTAGGCGCAACTAAAGAAATATTTGGAATAGTAAAGCTATCGCTATTGTTACTTTTGGTGCGAGCAAGCATCAACAGTGCGGCAAGCAACTTGGTTACTGTATAGGTTTTCCCTGTACCTGGGCCACCAGCAATAATAGCAAAGTTTTTGTTAATGGCATTGGCAACAGCAACGGCTTGCCAATCAATTTCGCTAGGTTGAACATCGTTTAGTTGTGCTAAATCTGGAAACAAACTTCCGATGATGCTTTTAATATTGCCAACGTCATCAAGTGCCTCAATGCTATTATTTGAAGGTGCGTCTAGTGCACTTTTTATGATTCGACGCTGGCGAACCACTTGTTTTAATTCTTGTTCAAATTGATAATAACGGCGCAGATACAACCGTTCATGACTACATACTATGGGTTGTTCAAATGCATTTTCATTATTTGGATCAGTTAACAGTAATTCAGCCACCAGTGCGGTGAGCGTATTTAAATCAGAAAATAAAAAGCCCTTAGTTTCTGAGTTACTTTCATTCATACCGGCAGTAAATAAGCGTTTTCCCGCCACTTGCGCAAGCGGCAAGCAACTATGACCGTCTCGTAAGCTTGCACTTAAGGCAATTAATAAGTGAAACCATTGCAGTTGCTTAATTTCTTGGTTCAGTTCTAGTAATGAAGTGCTATCAGGTTTAAAAATCAGACACTGATTAATTTCTTTCGCGAAAAAGTAATCTACGGCAACTAACCCATCTAATTGACGATTAGCATGTTGAAACGATGCATAAATACTTTCTGATTGGTGAGTAACTTTGCTTTCGATGTTAATTACAGGTTCAGACATGCGTAGTTTCTCCTGTAAAAATACTGTCTAGTTGCTCTAATTCTTCGAGGGTAATTTGACGATAATAAACTCCGCATCCTTGATGTTCTTTTTGATCTGTCATGCCACGCAAATATAGATAATAAATACCACCAAAATGCTGCGCAGGATCGTAATCGGCTAACGCATATTTTAAATGTCGGTGCAGTGCTAAGGCATAAATAAGATACTGTAAATCATAGTGACTTTTTTCAATGTTTTGGCGCATTGTCGCATCGTTATAGTCACTATATTCGTTACCTAAATGGCTAGATTTATAATCACAAACATAATATTTACCATCGGCTTGAAAGATTAAATCGATAAAACCATGCATCATACCTTTTAGCTGTTGATACGATGGTAAATGTACACGATGTTGCTTTGTTCTATTGTTACTGGTGTTAGTACTGACTAGGTTGTTTCTATGTTTAGTCAGTAGTTTGGTTAAATCACGACTACTAGCAGAGCGCATAGGATAATAAAACTCTGTTTCACGCAAGGTATCTTGCGGTGCGAGTTGTTTTAATGACAAAGTATTATCAAGGTTAAGTGGCGTTTGTAACACGGCTTCTAACCACTCGACAAGCAGTGCTTGGCCCTGCTCATACGGGGTACTTTCAATTGGACTGTTGTTAACATTGCCTAACGTGTTTTCAACTGTAGTACTGTTATCATGATTGGTATTGATAGCGCCATATTTTACCAACGGCCAATGGCAACTTTTTTGCCAATCTGGCGTAGAGAAATCAGTTTGCTCTAAAATGTCATGCAATAAGTTACCTGTTTGAGCGCCTTTGGTGAGAGAAAAACGCAGTTCAATGGCCTTTTTAGGTAACGTAAATAAATCAGCTTGTTCATCAGCAAATATCGCTTCTTCGGTGTCACGATCGGGTGCTGAAACACCATTATGACGTAAGTTTTTGCTCAAGGCTGAAAATGAACTTAACCACCAGTCGCGTTCAATTTTACCGTTGAATTTCGCCACAGTTGGTTCAGCTAAAACATGACATTTATCAGACGTACTTTCAGTAGTTAATCTACCTAAGGTATTTTCTGCTAGCTTTGCCTCAGACAAGTTTGCTTTAGGTAAGTTTGCTTCGGGTAAGTAGTTATCTAACATTTCAAGCGCAACTTCGTCTGGATTGTCTTGTGCTAGTTGTTGCAAGCTTTGCACAATATCAGTTGCGGCTGACCATTTAAGCGTTTTACCTAAAGGTGATTTTTTAAAGTTGTCAAAAGCGGTGCTGAGAATATAACAACGTTTTTCGGCGCGTGTTACGGCAACATAAAGCAACCGAATCGCTTCTGCATAGGCTTCTGCTGCCATGCGAGTTTTAGCTTCTTCACTGCCATCAAGGCTATGATGAATAGCGCCGTTTTCGTCATGGTGCTCAATAAAAGTTACATTACGAGTGCCAAATTTAAGCGGGTCTTTATGACGCGTGGCAAACGGTACAAATACCACTGGGTATTCCATGCCCTTAGAGCCATGTTGTGTAATTATGCGGATCAGGTTTTCATCACTTTCTAAACGTAGTTCAGCTTCAACTTCAGGGTTGTCTATTTGGCTTTGTTGTTCAAACCAAAACAGCAACTCTTGCGGTTGGCGATGTCGTTGGCTTGCCCCTTGTAGCAATTCAAATAAATGTAATAAATTAGTTAGTACTCGGTCGGCGTTACTGTTCGCACAGTTGCTGCTGGCATCACTCACATCGATATGAAAATGCTGATGCATTAACTGCAATGCCATACTGATAAAGCCTTTAAACTGCCATTCATTACGCAGCTTTTCAAAACTAATTTTTAATTGCTGCCATTGTTGCTCATCGTGCTGCAACTGCAAAAGTTTATCGCGATTAAAGCCCATTAACGGGCTGGATAATGCGGCAGTATATAAACGATCATTCTCTAAAAATAAAATGCCTTTTAACACTTGTAGTAAATGTTTGGTTTCGTCGCTCTGCAATAAATTAGCGCGATTACTCATAAATACACTGGCTAAACCGCACTCATTTAAGGCAAATTTAATGTCTGCCGCTTCAGTGCCATCGCGCACCAATAGCGCGATATCGCCACTGGCCATTTTAAGATCTGGGCACGCTAGCAAACGCACAATTTCATTGGCACACCAAGCGGCCATATTCGCCCGATAACTTTGCTTTACGGCCTTGTCTTTACCGTCTTTACCTTTAGTTTCTGATTCGACATTAAAATGCACAAACTGCAAAGCGTTAAATTCATTATCTAAAAACACTTTCTCATGCGCTTTTGGTGAGGCTTTAACCGGTAAATAAGGAATTTGATAACCAAAAACATCCTTCGCTTCTTCTGATAATTTATTACCATAAAACAAACGATTGTAGCCGGTGATCATCGCCGCACTTGATCGCCAATTGGTATCCATTAACCATTGGTAGTCACAATCATTGCGTGCTGAAAGATATGCAAAAATATCGCCGCCACGAAATCCATAAATCGCTTGTTTAGGGTCGCCAATCATATACAACGCAGCACTTGGCTGATGATAATATATCGCTTTTAAAATCGAAAACTGCTGTGGATCGGTATCCTGAAACTCATCAATAAGCGCAACAGGAAATTGAGAGAATATGCTGTTAGCTAAAACTTGTGTTGGTTTATTGCCAGGCTCTTGGCCAGAGTCATGCTCTTTTTCATTAGTTAGGCAATCATTTAACGTACTGATTAAATCGTCAAAGCCCATCACATTGGCTTGTAACTTTTTACGGATGATTTCAGTGCGTATATGGTAAATGCCTTTTCTGACTACCAGTAAAGCATGCGCGCGATTAAGTTGTTTGGCTAAATCAGGGTGTTGTTTTTTAACGGTGTTAACTGCAGTAAAAATCTCCACTAATTCACTTTTTACTTTTGATCGTGCATAACGTCTGCCATCAATAAAAGCGTCAGGCATCTTTCCATGCTGGCCTGTTACATTGGCTGATAACTCGGCAAGCCAAGTTAATAATATATCTAACTCTTGTTGACGTTTTTCACGATCAGCCCCTTTTTTAACATCAATTAACGACTCAGTTAACATAGCCTTATGTGCATTCAAACTCGCAATAGCCTGTTCAACTAACGCTTTAAATTCAACACTTATGTTTGCTGGGTCTTGCACGTTAAGTACATTTTGTGTCGATAACGCTTTAGAAAATTGATTAATAAAACTGCCTGGCTCTGGCCAAAACTCAGTTACTAGCTTAAAGGCTTGATTGTTGTTTTCTGTATCTAATGCTAATACTCGATACCAATCTTGGCAGGCTTCTAAAGTAATATCTTGGGTGTCAGTTTCCATTTGAGCATTAAAACTAATACCACTGGCAAAAGCATACTGATTTAAAACCCGTTTACAAAAGCCATGAATAGTGAAAATAGCGGCTTCGTCGATATACAACAACGCTTGGCTTAAGCGTGCTTTTACTTCGCGGCTACCAATGTTTTTAGTGGCTAAGTTCGCGCTTAAACTTTTAAAGTAATCATCACTAACAATTAAACTGTCCCAGTTATGCAAACTTTCTCGGATAAAATCATCGATACGGCCACGAATTTCTTCTGTCGCATCTTTAGTAAATGTCATTACCAAAATTTGTTCAATCGGTAACTCTCGCTCTAATAATAAGCGTAAGAATATACGGGTAATATTATGCGTTTTACCTGTGCCAGCACTGGCTTCAATTAAATGCTTACCTTGCAGCGCTATGGTATTAGCGTTTAAATTCTTCACTTTTTAGCTCCCTGCTTTGCGCTTGTTTTCACTGTTTGCAAGGCTTCAAACATTGGCTGATATAAGGTAAGTAATCTTGGCGATATATCGTCATATTCTGGACATTGAGCCCAAAAATATTGTACATAAGGGTCATCGCCCAACGCTTGAAAACTGTTACTGTCAGACCAAAACTGTTCAAATTGTGTTTGATCAAATACTTTGCTCTTACGTATTTTTTCAGCAAGGTCACCATTAAGTAACAATGCTTGATGCTGACCTAAATAAAAGCTGGTCACTAAACGCAGTAATTGCCCTTTGGCATCTTCAATATCATTAAAATAGAACTGGCTAGGTTTCTGGCTTTTAGTGTCAAAGTAATAACCGTGAGTAGCGCAAATTTGGGAAAGAGTGTCAGCGTTTTCTTGTGCTTCATCCGTTTGTGCTATTTGAATAATTAACTGGTGTAAATATAGGGTAAATAGGTCTTTGGCTTTGGCACTACTGCTGCGATAAAACACCGCTTTGTTATCAACAAGAGTCAATTTGCTGCTCAGCGTAAGGCGTTTAGGTAATACAGCTTTTAATATTGCCCATTCGTCATTTGAAAACAAACCATCATCAAGCATATTTTGCTGAGTTAAAACAGCGCCTAAATCAAGTGTAATATGACAATCAATCGGTTCAATAGTTAAGGCGTTATTCTGGGTTAACTCAGTGATGATAAACTGACTAAAGTTTTCACTGTCTTTTTGCCAACCAGCGATAAGATCATCAGTGCTTGGCAAATCAGGTAAATAGCCAGCAAGTTTGGCGCTAAGTAATATATCGTCACAACTTTGTTTACTTTGTTCTGGCGCTAAATAGTAATTGAGTAGCTCTTGCCTCAGTAAGTAACTATCGAGATGGTTAGGCACAAAAGGCTCTACGTCATTAATTAGTGTGTCTGTGTTATCTAGATATAAATAAAGAGCTTGTTGCGCATAATAACGTGCAGGATGCTGATAAAAACGAATAACATCATTAGCTGACAAACTGTCTTCAATAATATCCTCGTTACTCGATGACACCTGTAATATGCTGTTTTCTTTCAGATTATGTTCAGAATTCTCCGCACTTTTTGTTCGTCGTAAATTTAGCCAGTTAGCGTCAAAGCTAGCAAAACTATCGAGATAATTTTTCTCACTAAACGCCTGCATCGGTAATTGTCGAACCTGACCCAATCTATTACTTTCTGCCTCAGCATTTAAGCCGAGCAATTGCCATCCATAACCACGTGCTAGATATTCCATTAACTCTTTTAAAACTAACGATGGCTGTCGGTCTTTATTGTTTCGAATATTTTTACCTTGATAACTTAAGTACAAGGCTTGGCGTGCAGAAATTAATGCTTCCAGGAATAAATATCGGTCGTCGCCTCTGCGTGATCTATCGCCCAACTGCGCGGGTGTAGTGGTCATTAAATCAAAACTTAATGGTTGGCGTTGGCGTGGAAATTCACCGTCGTTTAAACCTAAAACTGCAATGATTTTAAAGGGAATACTGCGCATAGGTAGCATAGAGCAAAAGGTAACTTGCCCGATCATAAACTGTCGACCAGGATCTGGCTGACTAAAATGGCTGTTTAAAAAGTCGCGAATAACCGCCAAACTTATTTCATCACTATAATTGGCATGCTGACAATACTCGACTAACGACTCAACAGCGCTGCGCACAACATTCAAACCATTATCGTTTTCATCGTCGAATAGTTGCAGTAATAAATCAAACAAAAACTCTTGCCATTGCGTTGCTGTTCGCGCTTTTGACATATTAATAGCGGTTATTTGCAACTGCTCAATAATTAGCATTAACTTGCCGAGAAGTTCGCTATCGCTTCCCTCAATGGTCGGCAATAGCATTTGGTTTTGGTAAATAACTCGATGGTCAGCAAAGGCGAAACCTCGCATTAGACGCGATAAACCTTGCTGCCAAGTAAAGCTATCACTCGCGCCCTTTAAGTTTTCAGTTTGTTCGACTTCACTTTGTGCTAGTACTTGCTGCTTATGCGCTTTATCTAACCCCCAATGTACTGATGAAATTTCAAGCCAATGGGTAATTTTTTCAATGTCGTCTAAGTTGATACCAAAGCGAGACTGCATAGCGGGTAAACGCAATAAAGCAATTAGGCTTGAGACTTGAAATCGACTATCAGGCAAGGTTAATAGCTGAGAAAATGCAGCAACTAAAGGCTCGGCGTCTTTACTTATACGATCAGCAATAGAACACGGCAGTGGTGGTACTTCGTCTGCAATATCTTGCCAACCACGAGTAAACACCGCATTAACATAGGGTGCATATTGCTCTACTTGCGGACACATCACTAAAACATCTTTTGGCGTTAAGCTTTTGTCTTGATTAAATTGGTGTAATAGCCAGTCATGTAAACCTTGAACTTCACGCAAAGCACTATGAGCACTGGTAATTAAAATTGAACCGTCTACTTTAGGCGCTTGGTGATGACTTTTAGACTCGAGTGAACGCGCATCAGTTAGGGAAAGAATATCTTGTTGAACACTCGCCAAAACACTGGCTTGTGCAATAGCTTCTGGGCTAGGACTGGCTATATTTACATCACTTACCTCTTCATTTTTTAAGTCTGCTACTGCTGACTCAAATACTTCAATGTTGATGGTACTGTATTGATACAACAAGGCCATAAACTCTCGCCCTTGCTGACCTAAATTGGCTAAAAGTGGGTTACCTACTTGCTGGTTTATATCCGCTAAATCGTTACTTTCATCATTATCTATGCTCAACTCAGAACTTTCTTGAGCAAACAAACCTAATTGCTGATTGTTTACAGCACTATTTTCGTCATTTTCTGTATTTTCGTTCGCTGAAAAATCAGTACCTTTAATCCAAGCTTCAATAGCATTTTTTTCAGTAACCACATCACCCCAATATGCGTAACACGGATTTAAATGGAAAAAGTGTACGTCTATTTTTTCACTCAAAGCATTAATAAATTCAAGCCAAAGAGGCGCCATGGCATTAATGCCAAAAAATGACAACCTGTGCGGTAACGCTTGCGCTTTTAATCTATCAGTATTGTTTAAGTTTTTTATTGCCAGCGCGACTAATTCACGCGGATTATAAGGTTGTTCACGTACCAGTAAGTGCCACAATTTACCTTGCCAAATAGCATTACTCTCTTCAGTGTGTTCATGCTCACCTGAAACAGCAGCACTCACTTGTTGATCAAAAGCTGGAAACTTACCTTGATGCCAATCGTCGATCCATTCAGGTCGAAATATTAAATATTGTTCGTATAAATCGGCAAGCTGACACGCCAACTGATAACGTTTTAATTGTTCAGCTTCGGTGTATTCTGCACTTTGTTTATTACTATCAAGGTTGTTTGGATTTGTCTGCCAATAATCACTTGCTACTTTAAACGCGTCATCATCAATCACTTCATTAGACGCTAATAAAGTATCAATACGCCAAGCAAGTACTTCACGGGAGTACGGTGACTGCTCGGGCACGTCTTCATCACTGGCTAAATTTCGAATTAAGTTCCACAAAAATTGCGACGGTAAAGCATAGCGCATATTCATGCTGATACCGCGCTGTTCGGCCAGTGACATATTAAGCCAATGTTGCATACCAGCATTTTGCACGATTACGGTGTCTTGTGCGAAAACAGGAAGTGGGGAAAGTTGCTGAATTTTATCAAGCAATACTAACAAATTTTCCATTTTATTAGCGGGATAAAGATAGAACAAATGCGCGCCTTTTTAGCCATTTTTCTTATAGCTAAATTTAACCACATCAAGCCCGATAACACTAGCGGATGTTGTGCTATCGGTGTTGTATTTTATTGAAAAAAACGTATTTAAAAATTAAGAGTGATCTATAGAGATATCATTTGGAAAAGGCTTGCCTTGATTCGTTTCCATTGCACCTTTAAGGCTCAGTAAAAAAACCGCCCACTTCGTACTACAATGTGCCATAAAATCTGAACACTCTTGCCAATTAGTATGACTAAAACGCACAAATGTTTGTACGCCATCAGTAGACAATTGAAAACTAATTTCAGTATTCACCCAAGCCTCAGGCATATTGCCAGAATGTTGCCAACGCACGGTTTTATTTGGCTCCAGTTCGGTAACTTTAAAATCGGGACCGCCACCATTAAAACGAAACTTGATAATTGAACCAACGGCGCCCGCACCTGACACATCGTTAGTCCACCATTGCGTTAAACCTTCATTAGTGGTTAATGCTTGATATATTTTTTCAACTGAGGCTTTAATACCAACTCGATGACTTATTTCATGCATAATATTTTCCTACTTTTGAAAGGCACACTCAGTTTTAACTGACAATAATGTTACAACTATAGCGCGTTTATTAACTTATAGGATTAGTTTTTAGCTTCTCTGGTGCAATTGCCCACCATACAAACCAAACGAATAAAAACTGACATGGTAGACGAATATATAATAAAAGCGTTGATATGTTTGTATACTTTTCGGGGTGCAGAGCCATATGTATATTAGCCGGATAAACAGCGATGATTAATGCTATTAACCCATAGCCAGCTAATAACCGTGTTTGAGGAATTAAAATACCAATGGCACCTAATATTTCCAAAACACCACTAATAAGCACAAGTTCTTTATGGTATCCAAGGTAATCAGGCATCGCCTTGATAAAAAAATCAGCTATAACAAAATGTGCAATTCCGCCAGTTAGAAAAAATAAAGCAATGACTAAAAGTGGAATACGGGGCATCTATTTCTCTTCACAATTTGTTTATCATCATTGAGTATTCGAATAAGCCAGAACAACCATTCATTTTATAATTATTTTACAACAAAGCCTTACGCTTAATTATGGTTTTGCAGTTATGAGATTAACTATTGAATAAAAATAGGTACTTTCTGTTATCAATGTAAGAATCTTACTCTTGTAATAACCATTGAGTTTTTATAAAAACAGAAAGCACTTTAGCTACTTTTTTCGTTAAATGACTAAGGTATAAATCAATTAATCTAATACAGACAACTTCTTTTGGAGTTGCTTTATTTTTCTTTTTTTATCTTTTATTTTTGCTTTATATTTGAAAATTTTATCGCTATCTTTCTGTTTTACCGCTTTATTGAGATCCGCTTCATATTTAGTAACTTCAGTTTTAGCTTCTGCAATATCTTCAATTAGCTCTGCTTTAAGCCCGTCGTTAGTACATTGCTCTTTCACTTTTTCAAGTGCTTTTGTTAATCGAGTGACTTTGGGCTTATTATCATGTTTATTTGCAATAATACGCTGATTTTCTATTTCACATACCTTCTTCTCACAACCCTTTAGCTTAGTACAGCTAGGAGATGCTATGGCTGAAGTAGACCAAGCAAAAAAAAGTACTCCTACCAAGGTCATGGTTGGAACAGTTAAGAACTTATTAGATATATTGCTCATATTAGATCTCCAAGGGCGTTAAATAGGGACAAATCTGTTAATTGATATTATCTGTTGATGATAGCACTCTAACCGCATTAATTTTTTTAAACAATAAAAACGTTTGTATTTAATTTCGATTAAAATATACCTTAATTAATTGCTTAAGGTTTTGATAAACGCCCCACTCGTAGCAGAGTTAATCTGACTTATTACTTGAATGTGACTTGCTTATTACTTGGATCTGACTTGCTTAGTTCCTGTCTCTTATACACATCTGACGCTGCCGACGAATAGAGAGGTGTAGA
>OMOM01000524.1_pt1 | contig 18596 bp, 17 predicted proteins | sample 1646501 | NCBI WGS metagenome assembly OMOM01 (sample SAMN05416802, study PRJEB24817) | seawater metagenome | isolation source: Sea water | place: Canada:Atlantic | collected 2013-07
GTACGGTCTCGTGGGCTCGGAGATGTGTATAAGAGACAGCGTGCTGTTACCTCAGCGTTAATGGATGTGATCCTGCAAGCACTTGACACCATTAATGAACAATTTGCGCAAGTACAAAATAAAGAACCATTATCAAGCCCCGATCCTACATTAATCGCCGAATTACATCGATTATCTCAACCTGAAGCTCAAGACAATCAAACAGCAGATGTCGTAGAAACTCCTATTGCAGTGCCTGCATCAAATAATGCTAATTCAAATGACGAAATGTCAGAAGACGAATTTGAACGTTTATTAGATGAACTTCATGGCGGCGGTTCGCCAACGCCAACTGCGCCTGTGGTTGCTAAGCCTGTAGAAGCAAGTAGTAATGATATTTCGGATGACGAGTTTGAATCGTTATTAGATGAACTGCATGGCCAAGGCGCATTTTCTGCAACGGTTAAAGCAGAAAGTCCTAAAGTAGAAGTTCCTAAAGCAGCACCAAGTTCACCGGATGAAATAAATGATGCTGATTTTGAGGCATTATTAGACGAGTTACACGGCAAAGGACAAGGGCCTAACGCTAAAGCGTCTGTACCTGAAGCTCCAATAGAAAAAACCGCTCCATCAGCACCGGCGGTAAATGCATCTGTACCGAAAAAACCTGAAGTTAAGCCGACAGTTAAACCAGTGGTTAATCAACCCGCTGAGGCAACTGACAAAAAATCGTCACTGGTAAAACCATCACAAGGTGAAACAACCGTTAGGGTTGATACCAAACGTTTAGATCAAATTATGAACATGGTAGGTGAATTAGTACTCGTTCGAAATCGCTTAACTAGCCTTGGATTGTCCAAAGAAGATGAAGACTTAACCAAAGCCGTATCAAATTTAGATGCCGTAACAACAGACTTGCAAGGCGCGGTAATGAAAACGCGAATGCAACCCATTAAAAAGGTTTTTGGGCGTTTTCCTCGTGTAGTACGTGACTTAGCTCGTAGTTTAAATAAAGAAATTAAACTGATTCTTGAAGGTGAAGAAACCGATTTAGATAAAAATTTAGTCGAAGCACTCGCCGATCCGCTTGTGCATCTTGTGCGTAACTCAGTCGATCATGGTATCGAATCACCAGAGAAGCGCGAAGCCTCTGGTAAGCCACGAGAAGGTGTTGTGGTGTTATCAGCATCACAAGAAGGTGACCACATTCTCCTGACTATTCGTGATGATGGTGCAGGGATGAATGCAAATAAATTAAAAGAAATTGCGATCGAACGAGGTGTTTTAGACGCCGATGCGGCCGCACGCATGACTGACAAAGAAGCTTTTAGTTTGATTTTTGCGCCAGGTTTTTCAACTAAAACTGAAATCTCAGAAGTTTCAGGACGTGGCGTTGGTATGGATGTAGTAAAAACAAAAATTACCCAACTCAATGGTACGGTTAATATTGATTCAGAGATGGGGATTGGCACCATACTTGAAATTAAAGTGCCATTAACATTAGCCATATTACCCACATTAATGGTCATTATTGGTAAGCAAACCTTCGCTTTACCTTTGGCTGCCGTAAATGAAATATTCCATCTTGATTTAACCAAAACAAATGTCGTTGATGGGCAGTTAACCATTATAGTGCGCGAAAAAGCGATCCCATTATTTTACCTCGATAAGTGGTTAGTGCGCGATTATATTGAAAAGCCTCGAGAACGCGGTCATGTTGTGATTGTACAATTAGGTAATCAGCAAATTGGTTTTGTTGTTGACAGTTTAATTGGACAAGAGGAAGTGGTTATTAAACCTTTAGATCGATTATTGCACGGTACGCCAGGCATGGCAGGTGCTACTATAACCAGTGACGGCGGCATAGCGTTAATTATTGATGTTCCCAATATGCTTAAATATTATTCGAAAAAATCGATATTGCATAAAAAATTACGTTCATAGCAGTTTTGATAATAAATTAACAACGACAGGAAGTAGATTGTAAATGTCCTTTAAAGTATTGGTGGTTGATGACTCCAGTTTTTTTCGACGCCGAGTAACGGATATTCTCAACAATGATCCTGATCTCGAGGTTGTTGATGTTGCTATTAATGGTTTAGACGCGGTTGAAAAAGCTATTGCGCTAAAGCCTGACGTAATAACCATGGATATAGAGATGCCATTGCTTAATGGCATTGACGCTGTTAAACAAATAATGGCGAAAGCACCTACTGCTATTATTATGTTTTCTTCGTTAACTCATTCTGGAGCTAAAGCTACACTTGAGGCTTTAGATGCGGGTGCGTTAGATTTTCTGCCAAAAAAATTCAATGAAATAGCCAAAACGACAGAAGACGCAGGAAGCTTATTGCGTCAACGTGTCAAACAACTGGCAAAAAAGAAAGGTACAGTATTACCGCGCATTTCTACTTTTCGCTCTCGGGCTGCGGTTGATGCGAAAACGAATACTAATACCAATAACCCCACTTCTAAACTTGCTGACGGTAATGCCAAGTACCAAAGCGATTTAGCAAGTAAAAATTCAGCAAAAAAATACAAATTATTAGCGATAGGAACATCAACAGGTGGGCCTGTAGCCTTGCAGCAGCTATTAATTCAGTTACCAGAAGATTTTCCTTTGCCGATCGTTATTGTTCAACATATGCCTGCGGCATTTACTTTAGCGTTTGCTAACCGATTAAATAACCTGTGTAAAATAACCATTAAAGAAGCAAGTTCCGGTGACATTTTAAAGCCTGGTCACGCATATATAGCGCCAGGCGGTAAACAAATGGTCATTGATGGTACAGAAAATGCAGCAAAGCTGAGAGTACTGGAAGATAATTCTGAGCGGATTGCTTTCAAACCCAGTGTAGATATTAGTTTTGCTTCAGCCGCTAAAGTTTTTGGTGGCAATGTTTTAGGTATTATATTAACCGGAATGGGTGCCGATGGTCGTGAAGGTTCACGATTATTAAAAAGCAAAGGGGCAACTATTTGGGCACAGGATGAAGAGTCTTGTGTAGTTTATGGTATGCCACAAGCGGTAACGGTTGCAGGAATATCTGAAAAATCACTGGCGATTGATAGCTTTCCATCTGCAATTCTTAAGGAAATACAGCATGGATAAACTAAGTATATCAGGGTTGTTAATTGCCATATTGGCGATATATTTTGGCTTTGTAATTGATGGTGGCTCAGTTTCTTCACTGTTAGAGCTACCTGCATTCATTATTGTTTTTGGTGGCACACTGGGTGCCGTTATGTTGCAGTCATCACAAAGTCAATTTTTACATGCAATGACATTATTAAAATGGTTGTTTGTTCCGCCTAAATATAATGTTGAGCAGGGAATAGAGTCGATTGTTCAGTGGGCTGAAAAAGCCCGTGAATCTGGTTTTTTATCATTAGAATATATCGCCGAAGAAGAACATGATTTTTTCGTCAACAAGGGGTTAAACCTACTTGTTGACGGTGCTGAAGTTGAAAACTTAAGAGTTTCACTTGAGTTAGACTTAGACTTGTATAGAGAGCATAACTTGCGCTCTGCTCACGTATTTGAGTCGATGGGTGGGTACAGTCCAACCATAGGTATTTTAGGTGCGGTACTTGGTTTAATTCATGCCATGTCAAATTTAGCCGATCCACAATTATTGGGGCAAGGTATTGCCACCGCCTTTGTCGCAACTATTTACGGTGTTGGGTTTGCCAACCTTATTTATTTACCTGTTGCGAATAAAATTAAAGCTATTGTGCATCAACAAACTATGTACCGTGAAATGATGACCGAAGGGTTAATCGCCATAGCGTTAGCAGAAAATCCACATGCCATTGAAAACAAATTATCGGCATTTCGGTTAGAGCAATGAACCGCCTCCGATCAAGACGTCATTTAGTTGAACATGAAAATGTTGAACGTTGGTTAGTTTCTTACGCAGATTACATGACCTTACTCTTTGCACTTTTTGTCGTGCTTTACGCGATGGCAATGATCAACGAAGAACCTTTTGAAACGGCGACTGAATCGATTGGTAAAGTGTTTCAAGCTAACGATGAACAGCCTAAAAACCGTGGGCATGGTGATGACATTTTACCTGTTAACAGTGCTAAAACTAAAAAACGTTTATACGGTAATGGAATATTAATTGACGCTGGACCTGAACTTGTAACCGGTGAAGTAACCTTATCAAACGTCTCAGATGCTCAAGTAGGGACGACATTAACTTCTCTAGAGAAAGACCTACATGAAGCTTTATACGAGTTAGTTGAATCTGGCTACGCACAATTACAAATTGACGGTGACTGGTTAGAAATCGAATTAAACAGCGGCTTGCTGTTCCCTAGTGGTTCATCTTCGCCAACTAATGCCGCTAAAGATATATTACTCGTTATTCATCAAGTTATTGCTGATGCGAGTAACTATATTCGGGTGCGGGGCTATACTGATAATCAAGCAATTGAAACAGAAATATTCTCTTCTAATTGGGAGTTATCAGTATTTAGAGCAACCGCTATTTTAAGAGTTTTAGAAGAGTTAACCTTAAACCCTGCCCGAATGGCGATAGAAGGGTATGGTCAATATTACCCAAGTGGTGACAATGCTACAGCCACTGGAAGAGCAAAAAACCGTCGTGTTGTTATTGCTATTTCTAAGTATGGTCTCGAAAAAGCCAATTTATTGGCGACACCAACTATTTCAGTACAAGACGTAGAAGCGATAAAAAACATTAATACTGATGATGTTGATGATGAAATTCGTATTATTAGGCTGGAAAATGGTGGTATTCGTATTACAACAAGAGCGGAGACTAATAACCCTGAAGTCACTAACCCGCCGGAAAATAAAGATGATGAATAATAGGAATTACACTTGGTAGTTTGGACAGTTGCAAATCAAAAAGGCGGGGTAGGCAAAACAACGACCACTATCGCCTTGGCTGGGTTATTAGCAGAACAAGGCCATCGTGTTCTGCTTGTTGATACCGACCCGCATGCATCATTAAGTTATTATTTTGGTATTGAGTCGGAAGACTTGGAACTGAGTGTGTATGACTTGTTTATGCAAGTAGCAAGCAAAGAGCAAATAATGCAAAGCCTTTGTCCATCAAGTTATGACAATATTGATATATTGCCGGCAACCATGGGGTTAGCAACACTTGATCGCGCTCTCGGTAATAAAGGCGGTATGGGCTTAGTACTTAAAAAAGCCTTACGTGCAATTGATAGCGAATATGACTATGTATTAATCGATTGTCCTCCTGTGTTAGGGGTACTTATGGTTAATGCCTTAGCCGCCAGTGATAGAATTATTGTTCCGGTTCAAACCGAGTTTCTAGCGCTAAAGGGTTTAGATCGTATGATGAAAACGTTAGATATTATGCAAGCGCAGCAGCCCTCAGGTTTTAAATATACTATTGTGCCTACTATGTTTGATAAACGCACAAAAGCGTCGATATTAACTTATCAAAAACTGTTAACATTATATGGTGAGGATGTTTGGTCGGCAGTCATTCCGATCGATACTAATTTTAGAAATGCCAGTAACGCTCAAAAAGTGCCTTCTGACTATGCTGCGAAATCTCGTGGTGTCATAGCTTATCGAGATTTATTAACCTATTTAGTTAACTTAACTACACAGAGTAAGTAAGCCCATGTCAAAGTCTTTAGCTGCTAGTAAAAAATTAATGCAAAGCTATTTGTCAGAATTGCTTACAGAAGAAGTGGAGCCACAACCAGCGCGGCAAGTTAAAGAAAAAGCTACGTTACCCGTTAAAGAAAAACAAGCACAGCCACTTGAGAGCTTACTTAATAATGCCAATTTATTACAAGTTGCGGCACAAGAAGAGGCTAAACCACTAAGCTCAGCCAAGGCAGCCAATAAGAGTTTACTTGAAAAAACGCAGGTTGAAACTAAAGCTTCAGAAGATATAGACGTTGAGCCCATTTCGTCAAAGAATAAGTCGTCAGAAATACAGTCGAAAACAATCACTAATGAACCCACATTAGCAGCGGTTAAAGCTAATGTTAATGAAATTAAAACAAGTAAAAGCTTAGGGGGCTTTGCTGACAGTAAACCGCTGAGTTATCGTCAAGGTGACTTTCAAGCTATGTTTTTCGAAGTTGCTGGATTAATTATCGCTGTGCCATTAGTTGAATTAGGCGGTATACACAGCAATAATAAAACTACGCCACTTATGGGTAAGCCTGATTGGTTTAAAGGCGTTATGCTGCATAGAGAAGAAAAAATTAACGTGGTTGATACTGCGCTTTGGGTAATGCCAGAAAAATGCGACCAAGCGCTACTTTCAGCACTTAATTATCAATACATTATTATGCTTAATAATTCAGAATGGGGCTTATCGGCTGAAAAGTTGGTTGATACGGTAACGCTTAAGCAAGAAGATGTTAAATGGTTAGATACCCCAAACAAGCGTCCTTGGCTTGCCGGATTAGTTAAAAATCGTATGTGCGCACTGTTAGATGTTGATTCCTTAATTAAGTTATTGGAAAAAGGCGCAAATATAACGCAAATATAACGCAAATATAAAGTAAGATTAATTGATGAATTTAATCTTGCCAGTATACTTAGTGCATAAGTACTTTAGTAAAACAGAAATTTAAAGAGGTCAGCAGAATGTCTGATGAAAGACGCAATGCAAGTGAACGTGTAGACATTAATGATGAAGTACTACAATGGGTAACCTTCAAACTTGGTAGCGAAACCTACGGTATTAACGTAATGCAAGTACAAGAAGTATTGCGCTACACCGAAATAGCACCAGTGCCAGGCGCACCTATGTATGTTATGGGCATTATAAACCTTCGTGGTAATGTTGTAACCGTTATTGATACCCGAGCAAGATTTGGGCTTGAATCTGCTGAAATAACAGATAATACGCGTATCGTGATCATTGAAGCTGATACCCAAGTCATTGGCATTTTAGTTGATAGTGTTGCCGAAGTGGTTTACTTACGAGCATCAGAAATAGATGTAGCACCTAATGTAGGTAACGATGAAAGTGCGAAGTTTATTCAAGGTGTTTCAAACCGAGAAGGTGAACTACTTATTTTAGTCGATTTAAATAAACTGCTGTCTGATGACGAATGGGATGAATTAAAACAATTCTAACGATAGCCTATAAGCCTGCTAATGCAGGCTTTAATTTCTAGTGAAGCCAATAGTCTTATGGAAAATATTCCCGCTAACTTGATAAGTTTAATCGCATTTTCCATTGTGATGCTTGTTGCCATGTTGTTATTGGCGCTTAAAAATCGCTTCTCTCAGCAAATTCAGAGTTTGCAGCAACAGGTACAAAGCCAAGAAATACAGCTGATAGAATTACAAAATCTGCTTGCGAGTAATCAGTCGGCATTAGAAGCTACCCAACAACAATGTAATGACACCCAGTTAGAAAATGAACAAGTTAGCAAACAACTAGAGCACCGTATAAAAGTGGCTCAAGAGCAATTTAGTGCTCAAGCTGAGACCATAGAAAAACTTCTCCATCAACAACCAGAAGATAAGCTATACACGCGCGCTCAAAAATTGGTTGAACTTGGCGCAGACATCGCTGAAATTATGCGTGAATGCGAAATACCTAGAGCAGAAGCTGAAATGTTACTGTCGATACATCGCCAAAAAGTAGCTAAGTAGCTAAGTACTTAGTTACTTTGTACTTGTCTTCTACATCAACTCACACTGCTGTGCTTATTTACTGGTTATTGTCAGTTGCGATTAAATTTACATTTTTAAATGAAAATTTTAATGTTGTCGTGATAAACTCAATCCTTTAAAAATATTTCTATTTTAACCGTTATTAATTTTACTATCGGTTAGCTAACAAGGATCCTGTAGTGAACAGATCAAAAAAAGTTGCTTTGAACAAGAAGGCGACATTTAATTTCCAGATTTTGTTAATGATAATATTTACTTTATTTTTAACCGCATGTTCGACAACACCCTCGTCAGAACAATCCGTATCTGATCCAAAAGATCCGCTCGAAGCCATAAACCGTCCTTTTTGGACCTTCACATGGGATTATGCCGACAAGTATGTTTTCAAACCTGCTTCACAAGGTTATGTGGAATATATGCCAACGGATTTACGTTCAGGTGTTTACAACATGGCGCTGAACTTGAACGAACCTTCAACTATCATCAATCACTTGTTGCAAGCAAAGTTCACCGAGGCGGCTAAATCAACGGGCCGCTTTGTTTTAAACTCGACCATAGGGTTGTTAGGCTTTTTCGACCCAGCAAGTGATTTTGGCTGGAACCGTAAAGAAGAAGAGTTTGGTGAAGTACTTGGCAGCTACGGGGTTGGCGACGGTCCATTTTTAATGGTACCCGCACTAGGACCTTCGTCGGTCCGTGAAGAAGTGGGTGACTTTGTCGATAGCTATTACTGGCCACTTGCCATTATCGATTTTTGGCCTAACTTGTTGCGTGCAGGTATTATTGGTTTGGAAGCTAGAGCTTCGTTTGCAGACCAAGAAGGCATTCTAAAAGATGCAATAGACCCGTATGAGTTTGTTAAAAATGCCTATTTTCAAAATATGGAATTTAAAGTTTACGATGGTAATCCGCCTATCGAATTGGACCAAGCAGAAGAAGAAAATATTGACGCTTACCTTGAAGAGCTAGAAGGAATGTAGTTTTAGCTATTGCAAACTAAAGAAGAAAAAAGCGAACTAATGTTCGCTTTTTTTGTATTGGGCAATCGCTTTATCAAGATGTTTTTGTGCGAAATACAACATAATAGGTCTTAATAATGCAAAGTAGGCTATTAACACAACGGCCACCGATGCTGCTAATGCAAAGCCTTGTAAATTAGCAATAAACAGAAATGGTGGTATCAATAACGATAACTTAATAATGTTTAGAATAAATTTTTCAGGTGCCGACATTTTAGCCTGTGCCAAGGTTAAAATAGCTTGTCGCTGATGTAAGCTAAATTCATGCAAGGCCGGTATTTTATTTGAAGAAAAATAAATAGTCATAAAATTTTAATTATATGCACGTAAAGTATAGATATTACTATGATACAAAAATGGCGCTTAATGTGCCACGAGCAAATAAAATAGTTTAATCAGATTAAAGTGCTGCTCCTAAAAGTGAAACAGCAAGTTTAGCGGTTTAATTTTGTATAAATTTGTCAAAACGAGTTCCTCAGTGGCGTGCAATTTGCTAGAATTGCCGAAAATTTTATCAGTAGGTGATTTTTAAATGAATGTCATAGAAGCTAACTTTGATGCAACCGGTAAGAAATTCGCCATTGTAGTCTCTCGTTTTAACAGTTTTGTTGTTGAAAGTTTACTTGAAGGTGCAGTAGATGCACTTAAACGCCATGGAAATGTTGCAGATAACGATATTACTGTTATTCGTGTTCCTGGTGCATATGAGCTGCCAGTAGCAGCTAAAAAAATCGCTGCGAAAGGCGGATTCGATGGCATTATTGCTATTGGCGCTGTTATCCGTGGTGGAACGCCTCATTTTGATTTTGTTGCAGGCGAGTGTAATAAAGGTTTAGCACAAGTAGCAATGGAATATACTTTACCCGTGGCATTTGGTGTTATTACTACAGATACTATTGAACAAGCTATTGACCGTGCTGGCCTGAAAGTAGGCAACAAAGGCGCTGAAGCAGCGTTAAGTGCATTAGAAATGGTTAATGTGCTCGATAAGTTATAACAGGATACTATTGTGAAACCAACACCTAGAAGAAAAGCCAGAGAATTGGCAGTACAAGCTGTCTACTCTTGGCAGCTAAGCCAAAATAACGTTTCTGAAATCGAATTAAATTTTTTGACTGAGAACAGTGCACGTCGTTTCGACATTCCTTATTTTCAACAATTGTTTACTGGTGTAACAGCCAATGTTAGCAGTATTGATGATAACATAGCACCACATGTTGATCGCCCATTAGCGGATGTTGACCATGTTGAAAAAGCAGTTCTACGTGTTGCGGTATATGAACTAACTCAATGCTTAGATGTGCCTTATCGTGTCATTATCAACGAAGCCATTGAATTAGCAAAATCATTCGCTGCTGACGATAGTCATAAGTTTGTGAACGGTGTGTTAGACAAAGTCGTTAAGCTTGTTCGCCCGAACGAATAGTCAAAATTTGGTTGTAATATGAAAGAGTTTGAATTGATCAAGCGCTTCTTTAGTGAGCAAACGATTAAACGCAAGGATGTTGTACTCGGGATCGGAGATGACTGCGCTATAGTCAGCCCTTCTGAGCGTCAAAATATTGCAATTACCACAGATACCCTAGTTGCCGGCGTGCACTTTCCACATGAAACTAGCGCACGAGCTATCGGCCACAAATCGATAGCGGTAAACTTATCTGACCTAGCAGCTATGGGCGCTGAACCTACTTGGATTTCTCTGGCAATTACTTTGCCAGAAGTTGATGTGAAGTGGGTAGAAGAATTTTGCCAAGGTGTGTTTGAGTTGTGCGAGTTTTATAACGTGCAATTAGTGGGTGGAGACACCACACAAGGCCCTTTGAGCATTACACTTACTGCACAGGGTTTAGTACCAAAAGATAAGCACCTTACACGTGCAGGAGCCAAAGCCGGTGATTGGATATATGTCACGGGTGAAATTGGTGATGCAGCATTAGCGCTTAAACATATATTTAAAGAGGTGAATGTAGCCCCTGAATATAGAGAAAGTGTACAACGCAGCTTAGATTTTCCAACACCGAGAATTCTTGCCGGACAAGCACTTCGCGGTTACGCAAGTTCAGCAATCGATTTATCTGACGGTTTAATTGCAGATTTAGGCCATATTTGTAAAGCATCTAAAGTAGGCGCTAATATTGTTTTAGACGATTTACCTATTTCGAATGCTTTGCGTGACACTGTTGGTTTAGAAAAAGCGTATGAAATGACCTTAGCTGGTGGCGATGACTACGAACTGTTATTTACGGTTTCTGAAGATAACAAAGTAGGCATGGAAACTGCTTTAGCTAATACCAGCAACACAATTACCTGTATTGGTCAGATCAACCGTAGTGAAAAAATCACGACGACTCTAAACAGTAAACCTGTAACACTTCACGCTAAAAGTTTCGAACATTTCTCTCGCAACAAAGACTGAATATGACAAAATCTACGGCAAACTTCCGTCTATCAAATCCTGTGCATTTTCTAGCATTGGGCTTTGGTAGCGGTTTAGCACCTAAAGCACCGGGCACTTTTGGTACTTTAGCGGCAGTACCATTGTTTTTATTGATGGCACCGTTAAGTAACCCAATTTATTTGTCGTTGTTAATCGTTATGAGTATCGCCGGAATTTACATTTGTGGTAAAGCGGCCGAAGATGCTGGCGTGCCTGATCATGGCGCGATAGTTTGGGACGAATTTGTAGGTTTGCTGATCACCATGTTTTTAATGCCAGTAACTTGGCAAACGCTACTGGTAGGTTTCGTGTTATTTCGTTTTTTTGATATTTTAAAGCCATGGCCCATCTCTTATATCGATAAAAACTGTCATGGTGGCTTTGGTATTATGCTTGACGATATTGTCGCAGGTATTGCCGCTTGGGCTTGTATGATGGTTATTTTTTACTAAAATTAAAACTTTCCCCTTCAATTATCCTTATCACTGCGTGTTTTTGTAGTTAAGCCTGTAACTTGGCTTGTCATTCGATTTATAAGTCGAACATTGTTCGATGCTAGTAAAATGAAACCCTAAGATCTAATTTTCAAAAAGCATATTATCTAACAGCACACATTGCTAAAAAAAAGCCAAAGCTTATAGGCTTTGGCTTTTACGATTTAGTATTCACATGCACATGCACATGCACATGCATATTCACATTAATATTAGCGATAGAACTAGTTTAAAAGTCTAACTCTAATTGTCGCTTCAATTTGTTTTAACTCTTTTAACGCTAACTCGCGACTTTCAACTTCAATATCAATAACTACATAACCAATTTGGTCGGCAGTTTGTAAATACTGAGCAGCGATATTGATATTATGCTTGGCAAACATTTGGTTGATTTGTGTCAACACGCCTGGCTTATTGTGATGAATGTGCAATAAGCGGCTAGTACCAATATGTCCAGGAAGTGATACTTCAGGGAAGTTGACCGCAGATAACGTAGAGCCATTATCTGAATATTTAGCCAGCTTGCTTGCTACTTCAAGACCAATGTTTTCTTGTGCTTCTTTAGTGCTACCACCAATATGAGGCGTTAAAATAACGTTGTCAAAAGCGCGCAATGGGCTAACAAATTCTTCATCGTTGCCTTTAGGTTCAATCGGGAATACATCAATGGCTGCACCGGCCACTTTTTTACTGCTTAAAGCCTCTGCTAACGCATCGATATCAACAACAGTGCCACGAGAAGCATTAATAAATATAACGCCGTCCTTCATCACTTCAAATTCTGCAGCGCCCATCATGTTTTTTGTTTGCGGTGTTTCAGGAACATGTAAGCTAATAACGTCGGCTTCTTTTAATAATGACGTCATGGTAGGAGCTTGGCTGGCATTGCCTAAAGGTAGCTTAGTTTCGATATCAAAAAAGCGTACTCTCATACCTAACGTTTCTGCAAGTATGCCTAATTGCATGCCGATATGACCATAGCCAATAATACCTAAAGTTTTACCTCTAGCTTCAACTGAACCCGCGGCAGACTTATTCCAAACACCACGATGTGCTTGAGCACTTTTTTCAGGAATACCGCGCAATAATAATAACGTTTCACCTAACACTAACTCAGCAACAGAGCGGGTATTTGAAAATGGTGCGTTAAATACCGGAATACCTAATGATTGTGCTGCCGCTTTATCGACCTGGTTTGTACCAATACAAAAACAACCAATAGCAACAAGCTTTTTAGCATGGCTTAACACTTTTGCGTTTAAATCTGTGCGAGAACGTATGCCAATAAAATGTACATTAGCAATTTTCTTAATCAGCTCGGCTTCAGAAAGTGAGGTTTTAATATATTCAATATTAGAATAGCCTTTATTCTTAAGCTCTTCCAAGGCGCTTTGATGAACGCCTTCTAAAAGTAATATCTTAATTTTGTCTTTCGCTAATGAATTATTGCTCATGGTTGTTAATCTTCTCTGGATCAAAAATTTACTTATTTTAAACTTAATTAAATAAGCGTTTAGATGGCTAGATACCTAAACTATCATATAGGGCATAAACTCTAAAGTGTTATTTTACTATTTTTGCACCGTCTGGTGTGCCGATAATTAATACGTCGGCAGGACGATTAGCGAACAAGCCATTAGTAACAACTCCTGCGATAGCATTAATACTATTCTCTAACGCTTTTGGGTCGAGTATTTCTAAATTATGCACATCAAGGATTACATTACCATTGTCAGTAACAACACCTTGACGATACTCAGGATCGCCACCTAACTTAACTAACTCTCTAGCAACATAACTACGCGCCATAGGAATAACTTCCACAGGCAGTGGAAAACGGCCTAGCATAGGCACTTGTTTCGTATCATCAGCAATACACACGAAGGTCTTAGCAACTGCAGCAACAATTTTCTCGCGGGTTAGGGCAGCACCACCACCTTTAATCATATGCATATGAGGATTAATTTCATCAGCACCATCAACATAAACATCAATACCATCAACGTTATTAAGATCAAATACTTCAATGCCGTATGATTTCAAACGCTCGGTTGAGCCGTCAGAGCTAGACACTGCACCGATAATGCTACCTTTAATAGTCGCAAGCGCGTCTATGAAGTGGTTAACTGTGGAGCCCGTACCTACACCAACAATCGTATCCGCTTTGATATAGTCTAGGGCTTTTATTGCTGCCGCTTTTTTCATTTCATCTTGAGTCATAATTAGCCTGTATTTAAATAAGTTAGAAGTTATTAACTGTCAGTTGTTAGTAAAATATAGTGCCCAGTTTAATGAAGCTTAATAAAGTTTAAAAGAATCATTATGACAACTGAAAGCTAACTACAATTGCCACTATTATAACAACAGTCTTAACTAAGTTAGCGTTTATTTATTTATGTATGTCGAATTTATATTGCCTAGTCGGAGTTACTATTTCTGGTAGCGGAATATCCCAGAGCTGAGAGGGAATTGCGTCTATTAATTGAATGTCATGTGCCAGACCAATAGGGTAAGGTTTAGTTAACTTTCTTTCGTAAGCATTTTTCTCTTTATTCACAAAGCTATAGTGCTTGAACCAAGCTGATAAGGTTCTATCATAAAAACCGCCTCCCATACCTAAGCGATTACCTGTTAGGTCAAAAGCCACTAGTGGGGTACAAATAATATCGATATCGCTGATGCTTTTAATCAGGCGTACGTCAAGTTTAGGCTCTAAAATTCCGTACTTATTGGTTTGCATTTCACTTTTTTGATGATAATGCAGAAATAATAAATTCCCAGGACTAAAGGGATGAATAACAGGTAAATAAATATTTTTATTTTGCTGCCAGCACCAGTGTATAAATTGCATAGGGTCAAGTTCACCATCGTTTGCTAAATAAACGGCAATATTTTTAGCTGCTAACACATCGGTTCTTTGTGTTAATTGGGTAAGTAAATTACCTGATAATTCTTTTTGATCAATATGACTGAGGTTTTGGCGTTTGGTTCTGATCAATTGTCTTATTTGATTTCGTGTGGTCATAATTAATCGCGTTTTTTCTTAAGTTAAACTGATACGGCGTCAAAATAATAGGCTAAAGCACAACGTACAAGAAACAGCTGCAAAAGGAAATAGCCCCTTGTGGGTATATTGTTACAACTCGGAATTAATTACTTATGTTTACTGATGCTTTTAGGTGTTTTAAATAGCTTTATTAAGATGAAATTTCGGATTAGCGTGGGTTAGCTGTTTAGTTAATAAAGCGCTGCATCGTCACGAAAATGAGAACAGCCCTAAAACGACGATAATAGGCTTGATGCGCATTTTTTCAGACAAAAAAATAGCCAACAAATTGTTGGCTATTTTTAAGCATTATTATTGATAAAAACTATGCTGTAGTGGTTGTACCGTTATTTCCTGCGTTCGGTGCTGTTGAATCATCTTCTTCTGTTTTAAGTGCTTCCCAGAATCTTGACTTCAATCCTACAAGTAGAATAACAATACCAATACCAATACTAAATAGGCTAATTTGGATATATAACGCTGGAATTTGTTCAACGTTATTAGGATCATAATTACCCGCCAGTAAGCCAGAAATAATATTACCAATTGAATAAGTTAAAACAAAAACACCCATCATTTGGCCGGCAAATCTTCTTGGCGATAATTTACTTACAGCACTTAGCGCAATTGGGCTTAAACATAATTCACCAACCGTGTGAAGGAAGTAAGTTGTTATTAACCAACCCGGAGCTACTTGTAAGCCACTTGCCGCATATTGCGCTGCAAAAAACATAACAATAAATCCACTCGCCATAATAATTAAACCAGCAGCACACTTAATGCCGTATGCAGGTGTAACCATTCTTTGGCCTAACTTAATCCAAAATGCAGCGAAAAAAGGTGAAAGCAAAACGATAAACATTGAGTTTGAGAACTGAAACCATGCTGTTGGTATTTCAAAAGAACCTATCATACGGTCAGTATAATCACGTGCGAATAAGTTCATTGAAGACCCTGCTTGTTCAAAGCCAGACCAGAAACAGGCAGAAGCAATACAAATTAATAATAGTGCCCAAAGTTTTTTCTTTTCGTTACCCGTTAAGCCACTGCAAAAATAAATAACTGCATAATAAACAACAAAAATTAAAGTAAATGCAACAGCAACATATTGAGCTAAAGCAATAGGGTCTATAACAATAACGCCTTGAAACGTTAACAAGGTAACAACAGCAATTGAAACTAAACCAGCAACAATAACCATCCAACTATTACGTTGGCCTTTTGCTGATAAAGGCGCTACTGGCTTTGAGCCTACGCCTTCTAATTTAGGTGTAGTCATTTTGTATTGAATCAGGCCTGCAGCCATACCAATTGCAGCAGCACCAAACGCATAGTGCCAACCAAAATCAGACGCTAAATAACCACAAATTAAATAACCAATGAAAGAGCCTAAATTAATGCCCATATAATAAATAGCATAACCACTGTCACGACGTTTATCATTTTCGCTGTACAATTGACCTACCATAGCGCCAATATTAGGTTTTAATAAACCGGTACCCAAAATAACTAAAATCAAGCCGATAAAGAATGTTTTTTCATTTGGAATAGCTAAAACTATGTGGCCGAACATGATGATAATACCACCATACCAAACCGCTTTTTGGCCACCCAGTAATCTATCAGCTATCCAACCGCCGGGAAGACCCATAAAATAAACAGTACCGGTATATAAACCATAAATAGCAGTAGCTGATGCGATAGTTATGCCTAAACCGCCTTCTTGCAACGTTGCCGTCATAAAAAGTACAAGTAATGCGCGCATGCCGTAATAGCTCATGCGTTCCCACATTTCGGTGACGAAAAGTGTTTTCAACCCGCCCGGATGGCCATAAAATGCCTCTGAATTTGGGGTGCTCATATAAAATCCTCAATAGGTAAGACTAAACACGTTTTAAAGTTTTTGTTATTTCAACATGCAGAAATATTAAGTTGATTGTGTTTAGTTAAGTTACAAACTTTTAATAATCAGCCCGTTTTATACCTTTGCTAGCGTTGAAAGGCAAGTCTGGAAGGTTAATCTTTTGTTAATGATGAACAACTGCTTGTTTTTTGTTAAAAACTTGGGCAACTAACTTTTATAGATATGTGATACCTAAGTAAAATACATTGCTAACTCAATAGATTATTAGTGTATTGAGTTTCTAAATGCTGGTGCTAGTAATGTATTGCCACAGTTATTTTTGAGTATTGGTTATTTTCGCTTTAAGTCAAAAATTGTACTAACGACAGAGTATTGTAAACAAAGTTATCCGTTACTGGTACTAAACAGGTACTACTTAATAAAGCTTGATAGTTAAGTCATGCTATGAAGTTAGTCATTTAAAAACAAGTTTAAATAACAAACCGATAACCTAACCCATTTTATTGCTAAGCCTTATAGCAATAACGTACTTTATCTTGATGCTTAGGTTAATAAAAAGTTACTTTAACCAAAGTACACTTACTGATAAACTCCCCGCTGATTTACTTTTAAATCTAAGTTCTGTACCCCGTATATAGGAAGAAATACGCGCCAATGATTCACTTTATTCGTCTACTAACAAGCCTTCTCGTCGTTTTTACATTCTCTTTTAATGCGCTTGCTGCACAAATTAGTCAACAGCAAATAGCGCAATTTAAAAACTTACCTAAATCTCAGCAGCAGGCACTAGCGCAGAGTATGGGCGTTGATCTTAACTCGGTGATGGGGCAAATATCAGGTAGCAACCAACAAACACAGCTATCATCAACACCTATTACGCCTAGAGATACGACTGAAAATAACATTAGAAATCAGGATGAAGATTCTTTTTTCGAAGACGATAATGCATTATTCAAACCGCTTGAAAGGTTTGGTATGGACGTTTTTTCCAATGCCCCAAGTACGTTTACGCCCACCATGGACATCGCCATTCCTAATCATTATGTTTTAGGCGTAGGTGATCAATTATCGATACAAGTATATGGCAAAGAAAATGCTGAATACGTTCTACCTATAACCCGAGAAGGCAACATACTTATTCCTGATGTTGGGCCAATTAAAATCGTAGGGTTATCTTTTTCAGAAATGAAAAAGTTTCTGACTGAAAAAATTCAACAACGCATTATCGGGGTAAATGTAGTTGTAAGCTTAGCTGAGTTACGATCTATGCGTATTTTTGTGTTAGGTGATGCTTATAAACCTGGCCCTTATACATTGAGTTCACTTTCAAGTGTAACGCACGCTATTTTCGCTGCCGGTGGTGTTAGTGATATTGGCTCATTACGTAATATTGAAGTAAAGCGTGCGGGTAAAATTGTTCAAACAGTAGATTTATACGACCTACTTATAAAAGGCGATTCATCAAGTGATATTTTACTGCAATCTGGCGATGTGGTTTTTATTCCTACGCAAAGCAAAAGTGTTTCAATACTGGGTGAAGTAAGACGACCTGCCATTTATGAATTAAAAAAAGGTGATAACTTCAATCAGGTTATCGCCATGGCTGGTGGTTTACTGCCCTCGGCATACCCTCAATCTACGATGATTGAACGATACAATAACCAAAACTTACGTAGCATCATCAATGTTGACTTAACCGATAACGCAGCTCGTAAACAAGAATTAAAAAGTGGTGATTATGTACGTGTGCTAAAAAGCTCAGGTATGTATGAACAATCAATTACTGTTATCGGCGCTGTAACACGTCCAGGAAAGTATCAATGGCAACAAGGTATTAAAATAGCGGACTTATTACCAAGTTTAGACTCTCATATATTACCATCGGCCGATTTAAGTTATGGCTTAATTGTTCGTCAAAAAGACGATGCCAGAAACATAGAAGTACTACAGTTCAATTTAGCTCGAGCATTAAGTATTACTACTGAAAATTCGGTTGATAACTTAATGCTACTGCCGAGTGATAAAATTTTAATATTTTCAAATGTTACAAAATCAGTTGATGAAAAAATATCGTTAGACGAGTTGGCTTTTACAAAAGAG
>OMOM01000536.1_pt1 | contig 18259 bp, 19 predicted proteins | sample 1646501 | NCBI WGS metagenome assembly OMOM01 (sample SAMN05416802, study PRJEB24817) | seawater metagenome | isolation source: Sea water | place: Canada:Atlantic | collected 2013-07
CGAGATCTAGTACGGTCTCGTGGGCTCGGAGATGTGTATAAGAGACAGGCATTGCCCAAAAACTTAAATATAATAATGATAAAGAAGAGTTAATTGTTCGTTTTCATCAACATATTGGTTTTTATCGAGAATAAACTGTTTTTCATTTAACCTGCTTTCGTTTTAAAATCAGCACATATGCTACTTTTAAAACAACAGATGTTTTGCTGCGTTTGCATGGATGTGAACGCGCAGCAACATTAAACGCCCCTCCTCTTTATATACAAGATTTAAAGCAGAATTAACGCTAAACATACTTAGAAATAATTCAAATAATTAACGAATAGCCCAAAACTTAATATTTTGTTCAGTCAAAAAATGTTCGGCTTGTTCGCCCTGCATTAATGCTAATGTCGCTAATATACCGGCCTGAATACATTGCGGAGCCACAACCGTAATAGAACGTGGTGCTTGCACAATTGGCCAGCCAGTTTTCGCATTTAATATGTGACTATAACGAATATTATCTTTTAATAAGAATCGTTTAGCGTCTCCACTGGTGGCTAGTGCTCCTTGCATTAAGCTGACGACCATCGTTTTATGTTCTACAAACCCTGGGTGTTCAATACCCACCTGCCAAGGCATGTTTATTTTACGGGGTTTATTTGCCGCTAAATCACCACCTAAATTGACTAAAACGGGAAGGTTGGTAAATTCGTTAGCAATAATCATCGCTCGATCAACGGCGTATTCTTTGCCAATACCGCCAAAGTCTACTTCCATATTTGCCGGTAGTGTTATTTGTTGTTCATCGTAGCTCACTTTATCCCAGCCAATATTGACTAAGGTATGTGCTACCTGATCTGGACTTGGGACATTATTACTACCATCAAACTGCCAAACTTGACGTAACACGCCAGAGGTAATATCAAACAAACCTTCGCTGAGCTCATAGCAAGTATCAGCAAAGTTGAGTAATAAGTAGGTTTCTTGATCGATAGCTATAGGGATGCCAATACTATTATTAATAGCTGAGCAAACACTGCTTGGATTATAACGGGAGTATTTATCTTCGATTCGCCATACTTCATTAGCAATACGTTCGCCCAAGTTCAGCGCAAGTTGGTTATCACTATTGGCAATTAGCACTTCACAAGGACTAGCCATAGCGTCAAATGTAACGCTATGACCATCATCAGTTTTCAATAATTGAATACGCCTTTGCGATGATTTGTTCACACTATTTCCTAACGCTTAATCATTTAAAAGTTAACTATACCTACCAAGCACTTTAAAACGAATAGGTTACTTGTGCTATCACCGCATCAACACTTTCATATAAATCAACCTCGGCTAATGCATCGGGCGCTTTATGGCCAGCATCGGTAGGGTCTTGTCGATAATATTCCAACCTAAATGACAAGTCATTTCCGCCATTAAGCTTGGTACCATATTTTAATCCTATGGTGTATGCACTCATTTCGCCGATACGATAATCTGCACTGGCAAATTCAGGTATCGCGTTTGGCTCAATTAAAAACGGTTGGTAAAACTGGGCGGCACTTTGTTGATAAAAACGAAAGTGAGGCTCAATATAGCTAGAGCGAGATAATGGCATGCGAAGTTTTGAATCAATAGTATGCGAGTCAATTTTCCAGTCATCCCACATATAACGATACGACACATCAATAATATTTTTTTCAAAGTGATATTTTGTTTGTGCAAAAAGGCTCTGTTTTAATCTTGAGTCTGGGCGGTTTTCATAAACATAGTCTTGTGCGATGCCTGTATTATCAACCAAACTTAATACTTTAAAAGGGTCGGTTAAGTAGCCGCTAACCTTAGAGTAAGAATAATTAAACTGCGTGATCATTCGACGGTTAATGACTTGTGTAAAGCCGATCATAATATCTGCGGTGGTTTTATTGTCGCTATCGGTTCTGCGAGTAAGATCAAAGTCAGCCTTTGTTCCACTATTACTCGCATTGTCGTTATTACCATAAGCCCTTGGCATTGATGCGAATGCTAATGGAATACCGCCCTCGGGTTCAAAAGTATCATGAAAGTAGCTTAATCCAACCGAGAACGTTGAGTTTTTCTGATTAAAGTCATAAGCCAGGTTGCCATTAATACCCAGTGATAAATAATCATATTCTTTCGAAAGGTAAACTCCGGCGCTACCCGTATAATTATCGGCTAAAGGCTGAGTCCATTGGGCATTAAACTGTACACGGGTGTCTTTGAAGGTGTCGTCTAGTGGTGTTTTATTGACTTGTGTTTGATAGCTGCCTTTACCTGAGGGTCTAGTAAAAGTTTGAATATTGGGTTGAGCAGCAGCACCATTGGCTGATGCTCCCGTTAACACATCAACGGTAAGTTTAAGATTTAAAATTTCGTCATTTGCAAAGGTTTTTTGACCATTTAAAATAGCTTCAGCTGCTGAAACACGGTCGCTTTCACTATAAAATAAAAGTGCACTTTCAAAATCCCAAGCAGTATCTTGTGATGCTTTTTTAGCTGCTGTTGTATTGTCTGCTGCGATAACAGTTTTAGGGATGGTGCCCAACAAAGCCGATGCTGCAAGCGTTAACGCGGCTTTGATATTAACGGGACGCTTTTTTTTAATTAATTGCATCCGCAACCCCCACCACCAAAGCTTTTACCCCCACTTGAAGCTTCTTTACTGAAGTAGATATGATCGTCTAAGGCAGAGTCAATCGGTGAAGACGTTAATGCCATTTCACCTTTTGCTAACAAATCGCGTTCCCAGGGCTGTACGCCTAATGACGAGCACCCACTAACTAAAAAAATGTTGACTGCAAAAAACATACATTTAACAGTATTCGAGGAAAAGCGAGGTAAAGAATCAATATAGCGAGAATTTTTTTCGGTTAGCATATTTATACTCCGACCCAATTAGATCTTAATTTAAGCCCTTTAATCATTATGCGCTTATTCTGAAAAAAACCTATTTTTTTATAAAATTTTATATTTTAATGATTAATCCTCAGCTAAGCTGCGTTATTATCCTTTTCAATCAACCTTTAGGCACTTAATACCTTGATAGATTTCACCTTGCTTAGCATTTTTATTCCTACATTTTTTATCGTGAGTATTACACCAGGTATGTGTATGACTTTAGCTATGAGCTTAGGTATTACTATTGGGGTGAGAAAGACTTTTTGGATGATGTATGGTGAGTTATTGGGTGTAGCAACGGTAGCCATTGCATCTGTTTTAGGTGTGGCAACGATAATGACAGCTGTGCCCCAGTTATTTCAAGGTTTTAAAATTTTAGGAGCGCTATATTTACTCTATGTAGGTATCAATATGTGGCGAGCCAAAGGTAAACTTGCCACTGACCCAAATCAACATCAACAATCAATTAAAAGACGTAGTTTATTTCAACAAGGTTTTTTAACGGCTATTGCCAACCCTAAAGGTTGGGCGTTTATGATTTCGTTACTTCCCCCTTTTATTAGCCAAACTCTCCCATTAGCTCCCCAGTTGAGTATTTTAGTGGCAGTTATACTGATGTCTGAATTTATTTGTATGACTCTATATGCCACGGGTGGAAAAACTATCGGCAAAGTATTAACTAAACGTAACAATGTACAATTACTGAACAAAATATCAGGCAGCTTAATGATATTAGTCGCTATTTGGTTAGCCACGAGTTAGTGGGTATTTGCAGTATTCATCAAACTTGAGTCGCAGTTATGTTTACAAGTAACGTTTAAAAGTAATACTTAATTACCCTGAACAAGATGGTTATATTGATAACTCTACTTAGTAAGTGCGTATATATGATTTTAAATAAGGATGGCTTAAACGGTTTTAAATACGGTAACTCTGCACCGTAAACATTTTAGTTTGCTTTTTGTTTTCTTCAGTAATAAACGTTAACCAAATACGCCACTTCATTTGTGCTGCAGAGCAACTTCCTACCAACACTTCAGTTTGAAAAGCTTGTTTACTATTTTGCTTAATTTTCTCAGGTAACTGTGCTGATTTGCTGATTGCAGAAGTCGAACTTTCAGTTGCTTTATCAGCGATATCATTAGTTGATAACTGAGGTTCAAAAAATAACGGTATTTTCCCCATATACATGTCAACACCTTCAAGGTAGCCAGTAATACTTTTTAACCTGTCTTTGCCTTGATACTTAATCACCATGTTAAATGGCTGCTCCGCGACTATTTTATCAACATCGAATAAAACTTGAGCTTGAGCATCTATTAACTGAAATTCACATTGGCTTTGATCAACAATACATTGGGCAATTTTTGGTGAGGCATTGTCAGCGACTAAATTTGATTTATTCTCAGGACTACAGGCGATGAGTACCAGAGATAAAAATATTGTTATTAGTGTAAATAAAAAACATGGGGGATTTTTTTCAACAATATTCATAGCGGAAATAAAACAAAGGAATTTGTCCGCTATAATACACAATCATAAGGTTTATTTATTCATTTTTTCAGCCGTTGCTTTAGTGATTACAAATTTACGATAATTCTCTTTTGCACTCTTCAGTAACGGGCATATCGACAAAAAAGCTAGAAACACTTTTAATTCGGTGATTAAAGCAATAACCCTGATGAATTTTGAATATTTATTTAAAAAAAAGTTGTACGAAATTACGCCATGATTTTAACCCGCAATTTCGCTAATTTATGCAAATTTTAACGCTAACCTTTTATAGATACAGCAATTAATCGAAAGTTGGTTTTCAACATACCGAACATTAATAATGAGAATGCAGGTTTTTTGTTGATTTAAATCAAGTTTTACGGTTGATTTATGGCATAGGCGAAAGGTAAAATCACATAGATTCTGAAACAACTCGTTTTTCGAGTGTGACATTTATCATGGCTTCTCAGCATTTTTCGTGAAAAAGACTCTTTTTTATACAAAACTGCAAAATCTAACCTAGTAACGGAACAATAAAATGACAACAACGCTTGATCATCCGTCATATAACTACAATGTGGTGCGTCAATTCACCGTAATGACTGTTATTTGGGGGATCGTTGGTACTCTTGTAGGTGTTCTTATTGCGGCGCAATTAATTTGGCCAGCACTAAATTTTGATACACCTTGGTTAACCTATTCTCGTCTTCGTCCGCTGCATACCAATGCGGTAATTTTTGCTTTTGGTACCAGTGCATTGTTTGCAACTTCGTATTATGTTGTGCAACGTACTTGTAAAACGACGCTTTTTGGTGGCAAATTAGCTGCCTTTACCTTTTGGGGTTGGCAAGCCGTTATTGTACTTGCCGTTATAACTTTACCCATGGGTTATACTTCGAGCAAAGAATACGCTGAATTAGAATGGCCAATTGATATTTTAATTGCCGTGGTCTGGATCTGTTACGCCATTGTGTTTTTTGGTACCTTGATCAAGCGTAAAACCTCTCATATTTATGTAGCAAACTGGTTCTTTGGTGGTTTCATTCTAACCGTTGCAGTATTACATATTGGCAACAGTATGGTTATTCCAGTGTCTATGATGAAGTCATACTCCATATATCCTGGTGCGATTGATGCCATGATGCAGTGGTGGTATGGACATAATGCCGTAGGCTTTCTATTGACCGCTGGTTTCTTAGGTATGATGTATTATTTCGTACCAAAACAAGCTGAGCGCCCTGTTTACTCTTACCGTTTATCTATTGTTCATTTTTGGGCATTGATTTCATTATACATTTGGGCAGGCCCTCATCACTTACATTACACTGCACTGCCTGATTGGGCACAATCAGTTGGTATGGTTATGTCAATCGTACTATTCTTGCCTTCTTGGGGTGGGATGATCAACGGTATAATGACGCTTTCTGGCGCATGGCATAAGCTGCGTTATGATCCTATTCTTCGCTTTTTAATTGTTTCGTTGTCTTTCTACGGTATGTCGACATTTGAAGGCCCGATGATGGCAATTAAGTCGGTAAATGCTCTTTCGCATTATACTGACTGGACTATTGGTCATGTTCATTCTGGTGCACTAGGTTGGGTTGCTATGGTATCTATTGGTGCTATATACCACTTAATTCCAGTACTATTTAACCAAGGTCGCATGTTCAGCGTACGTTTAATCAACGTGCATTTCTGGCTACATACATCTGGTGTTGTTTTATATATTGTCGCTATGTGGATTTCTGGCGTAATGCAAGGGTTAATGTGGCGTGCAGTTAATACTGACGGTACGTTAACTTACAGTTTTGTTGAAAGTTTAACGGCTTCTTACCCATTCTACTTTATGCGTTTTGTTGGTGGTGTATTAGTTGTATCAGGCTTCTTATTGATGGCTTACAACATGTTTAAAACAATTTATGCTAAAGACAATAGTCTTGAAGCAGTTAAAGTAGCTTAAGGAGCCAACGATGAAAAATAAACATGAAAAGTTTGAAAAAAATGTTGGCTTGTTTGCAATCTTTACTATCCTCGCCATAAGCGTTGGTGGTTTAGTTGAAATTACGCCACTTTTCTTTCAAAAAGCGACAAATACACCTGTAGATAATCTACGTCCTTATACACCATTAGAAATGGAAGGACGTGATATTTATATCCGTGAAAGTTGTAATGTTTGTCATAGCCAAATGATCCGTCCATTTCGTGCTGAAACAGAACGCTACGGTCATTACTCAGTGGCTGGTGAACAAGTATGGGAACATCCATTTTTATGGGGTTCAAAACGTACTGGTCCTGATTTAGCTCGTGTTGGCGGTCGTTATAGTGATGATTGGCATCGTGCGCATTTACTTGACCCACGTTCAGTGGTGCCAGAGTCAAATATGCCTTCATTTAAGTGGCTAGCTGAAAATACACTTGATGGCGAATTAACCGCTAAAAAGTTATCTACATTCAACTTTTTAACGCGTAATAGAAGCCACAAAGACGAGCAAGGTAATGCTATTCCTCTTTATTCTGAAACTGATATTTCTGGTGCAAAGAAAGCAGTTAAAGGTAAAACAGAAATGGATGCATTAATTGCATATTTACAGTCTCTTGGTCATGCGTTGAAATAATATGATGGATTACGGCACGCTTAGAGGGCTTATTGCCCTATTAATATTGGCATTATTTATAGTTATTGTGGTTTGGTCATATTCAAAAAAACGCAAATCATCTTTTGATGAAGCGGCAAATTCAATTTTTGAAGAAAAAACTGAAACTGAAATAAGCCACACTAACAAAAATAACAAGCAGGAGACTGATAATGTCTAGCTTCTGGACTATTTGGGTATCGGTTCTAACCCTTGGCACATTGATAGGTTGTTACTTACTATTACGCATGTGTTTAAAGAACTTTGCAGATGTTCCTGAAGGTGAGCCTACAGGACACGTTTTCGATGGCATTGAAGAACTAAACAACCCACTACCTAAATGGTGGAGTAATTTCTTTTTGTTAACCATTCTTTGGGGCTTTTTCTACATCGCTGTATACGGTTTAGGTGGTTGGAAAGGTTTTTCTGGCTGGGAAAGTTCTAACCAAGGTATTTTGAATTTAGCTGAATCTAAAGAAAAATCGGCTTTAGCTAAAGAAAAAGGCTTGTTAGTACAATACGATCGTGAAGTTGCTGCTGCTGATGAAAAATATGGACCAATTTTTGATGCTTACGCAAAGCGTGAAATAGCCGATTTAGCAACAGCTAACGATGAAGAAGCAACTTCAGCACGTAAAGTTGGGCAACGATTGTTTATACAAAACTGTTCGCAATGTCATGGCTCTGATGCTCGTGGCGCTACTGGTTTCCCTAACTTAACGGACCAAGACTGGTTATATGGTGGCTCACCAGAAATGATTAAAGCCACACTAATGCACGGTCGTAAAGCTAATGGCATGATGGCTTGGAGCGCAGCATTAGGCGGCGAGCAAGGCGTTAAAGAAGTAGCTGCTTTCGTTTTAAGCTTAAGTGGTCGTGAAGTTGATGCTAAAGCAGCAGAAGCAGGTAAAGTTAAATTTGCTATGTGTGCAGCTTGTCACGGTAGTGAAGGTAAAGGTAGTGACGCAATGGGTATTGCCCTTGGCGCTCCTAACTTAACCGATAATACTTGGCTATATGGCGGTTCTCAGCGTGCTGTTGAATATTCAATAGCTAACGGTCGTGCCGGTATAATGCCAGCGTGGGATAAAATCCTAGGTGAACAAAAAATTCATGTTATCAGTGCCTATGTTTATAGCTTATCTCAAGAGTAGTCGCTAAAAATATCGTGATACTAAAACCTTGATGTTGCAAAGCACCAAGGTTTTTTTATGTTTATCTTTTCAGGGAAGTTTCTCTAATCACTTGTTATATTTAGAATTATAATTACTAAAAACTGGGTTGTTCCTTTAATAAATGCAATGTAAATAGACTTTGCAAGCTCAAGTTTCCTGCGGGTGAATTAACTTATACTGATGAATATTCATTAAGTTAAAGTTTGTTACATAACAGGTTTTTTAATAGTTACCACATAAGAAAAGTCGTATAATGTTCACTCTTTCAGCAAATAAGAAATTTTCATGAAAACATCTTGGTATCAAGAGCCTTGGGCTTGGTTAGTGTTTATATTACCTTTTACAGCCGTAGTTGCCGGTATTGCGACTTTTATTATAGCCAATAGCGATCCAGACCCTCTGGTTGTGGGCGACTATTATAAAAAAGGTAAAGCGATAAACCTAGAGTTAGGCAAAGTTAGACAAGCACAAAAACTCGGTATGAGTTTTGGTTTGAAACTTGTTGATGACCAATTGACTATTCGCCCGACAGGTATCGAAAAAACATTCCCACTATTGAATGTAAATTTTTATCACCCAACATTAGCGGACCGAGATTTTTATTTAGCATTAACGGCTGATGGCAATGGTGACTTTACGCATTTTTTTGAAGCTGAGCAGAATGTTTCTGGTAAGTGGCAAGTAACCATTAGTCCTTTTGAGAACCACTGGAAAATTCAAACCGTGCTCACCCTACCTCAATCTGACTTTATTGCGATAAAACCGGACCTGTCAGTAGCAAATTAATTAGCCTGTAGATTAGTGAGCATAAATTAATGAGCAAAGCTTGTTTTCATTGTGACGAACCCGTTCCCAAGGGTATTCATTTAATAACAAACATCGACAACATCGATCAACCTATGTGTTGCATAGGTTGCCAAGCTGTCGCACAAACGATTGTTGATAACAACCTAACCGATTTTTACCGCTTTCGTAGCGCACCAGCGCAAAAAGGTGAAGTATTAATACCTGAAAAACTTCAACGCAATGAAATACTTGACGATGTAAACTTACAAAATGAGTTTACTTATTATCATGATGGCTTCAAAGAAACCATTTTAACCATTGATGGCATAAGCTGCTCGGCTTGTGCATGGTTAATTGAAATGCAAGTGAGCAAGCTCGAAGGCGTTAATAAGATTAATGTGAACGCAACAACGCAACGAGCGACAGTGCAATGGCAAGAAAGCCAAGTTAAATTAAGCAACATTCTCAGTTTAATCGATAAAATTGGTTATCATGGCTTACCATTCAAGGCCAGTACCGCTGAAAAACTAAATAACAAACAAGCTAAAAACTTTATCAAACGCTTAGGCATCTCTGGCATTTTAATGATGCAAGTAATGATGATAGCTTTTGGTTTATATTTTGGTGCTTTTTCAGATATGACAGAACATAATGTCATGTATTTGCGTTGGGCAAGCTTTTTCTTAACTCTACCTATTGTCAGCTATGGCGCCTACCCTTTTTATAAAAGCGCATTTTTTGCTTTAAAAGCACGTCAACTTTCAATGGATGTGCCAGTATCTATTGCTATTTTATTGGCCTTTATGGCGAGTTGCTGGGCAACATTTACCCAGCAAGGTGAGGTGTATTTCGAATCTGTTTCTATGTTTACCTTTTTACTGCTTATTGGTAAATTTCTTGAATTTAGAGCCCGTAGTCGCGCCGCTGATGTTTCTGCAAATCTATTAAAGTTAATGCCAATGACCGCAACGAAAGTTGAACACGGTATTGAACAATTCATTTCCGCGAATTACTTAAAAGCTGATGACATTATTTTAATAAAGCCAGGGGAAACTATTCCCGCAGATAGTGAAATAATTACCGGAACGAGCCAAATAAACGAAGCAATGTTGTCAGGTGAACAACTACCCTTACAGAAAAAATCATTAGACGCTATATTTGCAGGTACCATTAATGGCGATGGAAACCTAACCGCAAAAGTTAAACATAACAACCAAGAGTCTTTTTTAAGCCAATTAATTCGCTTGAGTGAAAATGCTCAAAGCCATAAGCCAAAGTTGGCGAAATTGTCAGATAAAATTGCCCAATACTTTGTTGCACTTATCTTAATGGTTTCAATTGCCACGGCAATATATTGGCTACAACACGCCCCTGAAGAAGCCTTTTGGATTACTTTATCTGTTCTCGTTGTAACTTGCCCTTGCGCATTGGCGTTAGCAACACCAACGGCGCTTACCTGTGCAACAACGAATCTAAATCGTGAAGGTATCATGATTAAATCAGCTCATGTGCTTGAAACCATGCCTGAAGTCGATGCGATATCTTTTGATAAAACAGGCACATTAACTACAGGTGAGTTCACGATTGTTGAAGTAAAAACTTATGGTGATTACTCAACTGATAGTACGTCAGAAGGTAAACAACAAGTGCTTGCTATTGCCGCGGCGCTAGAGGCACACTCAGCTCATCCGTTAGCAAAAGCCTTTAGACCATTTCGTGATTTTAACCAAACAACCACCCAAGTTGTTGTGGCTCCCGGCGCGGGTATCTCAGGTGAAGTTAATCACCAGCACTATCGTATCGGCAAAAGCTCGTGGTTATTAAACGATGACAAACAGGCATGTTTTAGTGCTCAGTGCGTACTCATGCAAGATGAAACATTAATCGCTGAATTTTATTTGCATGATGGCTTACGTGATGACGCTAAACCTTTAATTGATTTTCTACATCAACAGAACATTGAAACGAGCATGTTATCTGGCGATCACCTCCAAGGCTGCAATAAATTACAATCAATATTGCAACTAAGTAGTGTGCAAGCAAACTTGTCAGCGCAAGACAAAGTTAACGCCATAAAGCATCAACAAGTTTCGCATACTGTTGCTATGGTAGGCGATGGGGTAAACGACAGCCCAGTATTAGGCGCCGCTCATTTATCGATTGCCATGGGCAGTGGTACTGATATTGCTAAAAATGGCGCAGATGTCATATTATTAAACAATAAGCTTAAAGGCGTACAAACATTGCGAGAGGTTGCCATTCGAACAACGCGCGTTATAAAGCAAAATTACCTTTGGGCTTTTGGATACAATGCGGTTGTATTGCCATTAGCCGTAACAGGGCATATAGCGCCTTACATGGCAGTAATTGGCATGTCGGCCAGTTCAATATTAGTCGTAACAAATTCATTAAGGCTGCTAAAAAAATGAGCATAATCTACGTATTAATTCCTATTGCTGTATTACTCACCTCTATTGGCATATATCTGTTTTTTTGGGCGGTAAAAACTGAGCAATTTGATGACTTAGAAAAACAAGGTATGAGCATTTTATTTGATGATGAAAATGACAATATCATTCGCAATAAAAACAACAGTAGTAAATTAAAAGACAGTGAATTAAGCGAAATCGACGAGCAACAAAAACAAGCAGAAAAGTCATCTCATGACGCTTGATTTTTTTTCCGCATTTATAATTGGTTTACTAGGCTCTGGCCATTGTATTGTAATGTGTGGCGGTATTAGCACCATGTTAACCACGAGCATATCTGACCATGCTCGCCATAAAAAAATAGCGATTATATTTGCCTATAATTTTGGCCGTATCGCGTCTTACAGCTTAATTGGTGCCTTGGTAGCATTCACCAGTTCAATGGCGGCTAAAAATATTGGTTTTCCTGTTATTATTTTAAAAACGATTGCCGGTGTGTTTCTAATTCTACTAGGTTTGTATCTAGGACAATGGTTAATGTGGTTAAGCCGCATAGAGTATTTAGGTAAAAACATTTGGCGCTACATCTCACCTTATACTAAAAAATTCATGCCCATTAAAAACATACAGAGTGCATTGGCGTTAGGAGCACTTTGGGGCTGGTTACCCTGTGGCTTAGTTTATTCTACGTTAACGTGGTCATTAGCAAGCGCCGATGTTTTAAATGGCGCTTTGATCATGTTTTTCTTTGGTCTTGGTACTTTACCTGCGCTGCTGTCAGTATCACTCGGCACTTTCAGTGTGAAGTCTTTATTAACTCAGCCTGTATTTAGAAAACTAGCCGCCATTTTGGTGATTTCATACGGCATTTACTCTATACTAATAGCATATAGCTAACGCATCTAATATGGTGTTCAGCATGGAAGTTTTTATAGGCTGTTATGAATAATAAATCGTGTACCGATCAGCAACATATTCACTGTCAAAACTGTAGCATTAGTGAGTTATGCTTGCCATTTTCGCTTAATAATCAAGAGCTAGAGACTCTAGATAACATTATTGACCGTAAGCTCCCTATTCAAAAAGGAGAGCAGATTTTTAATGATGGTCAGCCTATGCAGGCGCTTTACGCGATTCGTTCGGGCACATTCAAAACCTATACCATCAACAAACAAGGCGAAGAACAAATTACCGGTTTTCATTTAGCAGGTGATTTACTTGGCTTTGATGCCATTGCTAATGCAGAGCACCCAAGTTTTGCTAAAGCATTGGAAACCTCAATGGTTTGTGAAATTCCTTATAATACACTCGATCATTTATCTAACAGCATGCCTAAGTTAAAAAAACAGATTTTGCGCATGATGAGCACTGAAATTCGTGAAGACCATGAAATGCTAATGTTGCTTAATCGTAAAAATGCAGAGCAACGCCTAGCCACGTTTTTTAGTACCTTAAGCAGTCGATATAATGCCCGTGGCTTATCAGCCTCTGAATTTCGCTTATCTATGACGCGTAGCGATATTGGTAACTATATTGGTTTAACGGTTGAAACAATAAGCCGACTCCTTAATCGCTTTGATAAAAATGGTTTAATTGCTGTTAATGGCAAACTGATTACCATTGTAAATATTGAAAAATTAAATGAGTGTGCTGGACTTTAAGATAAATTTTATCAGCCCTTTTTCATACTTTCTTATTCAACAGTTTAACGCTATGATTAATATAAAATAGCTTATATAAATGATAATAATTTGATTTAAAACAACTATTATTATTACAAAATAAGTTATTGTTATTATATAAATTAACTGTTTAGTTTGGCCTAATACCCACAGGCAAAGATAAGGAATTAGCTATGGAAAAGTATCAAAAAATACTCGCTATTGTTGACCCCACAACAGAAGATCAAAAAGCGGTAAAACGAGCATTAGAATTAGCGCGAAAAACTGGCGCAAGTATTACCGCATTTTTGACCATATATGACTTTTCTTATGAGATGACCACTATGCTTTCAGGCGACGAGCGTGAAGCTATGTGTAAATCTGTTATAAATGATCGTACTCAATGGTTGCAGTCTTTACTTGCTGAACTCGATGTAACTGATATCACCATTGATTGTAAAGTTATCTGGCATAATCGTCCTTTCGAGCAAATAATTGCACAAGTTATTGATCATGATTACGACATAGTCATTAAAGGCACACATCAACACGACAAATTTAAATCAGTAATATTTACCCCTACCGATTGGCACATTTTACGTAAATGTCCTTGCCCTGTATTGCTAGTGAAAGAGCATTTATGGCCTGAAAATGGCAATATTGTTGCTGCATTGAATATTGGCAGCGAAGAAGAAGAGCATAAAGCGCTTAATGATAAAATTACGGCAGAAGCAAAACAGCTAGCTAAAGTTATGAAAGCAAACCTACATTTGGTTAATTCTTTCCCTGGTACGCCGGTAAATATTGCGATAGAAATTCCAGAGTTTGATGCCAATGATTACAACCTCGCCATGTTAAAACATCATGAAGAAGCGATGTTAGAACATGCAACTGCGTTTAATATTACTAAAGAATACACTCATATTAAAGAAGGCTTACCTGAAGATATTATACAAAGTGTCGCCGAAGCCTTAGACGCAGAACTGGTTATTTTAGGCACCATTGGACGTACAGGTTTATCTGCAGCGCTAATTGGCAATACCGCAGAACACGTAATTGATAGACTAAACTGTGATGTACTTGCGTTAAAGCCTGAGGGTTACGTTTCACCTTTGGACGTTAAATAAAATATTTATTACGTAAAATACAGCTCAAAGAGCGTCACTGGTTGATAAAAATATTCTTAAGGTGACGCTTTAATAAAACGCTAAAACGTCTCTCTAGCTTAACTACAATAAATTACAGGTAATGACTCAAGCTAATTTCCAACGATCCTATTTTCACAATTGTAATAAGTTTGTCTTCAAATATTTATTACGCTATACATATCATTTATATATCATCATCAGGACTTTATCATTGAAGATAAAACAACCGTTTAGACTTATACCTTATTACATCAGCACGGTGATACTCCTGCCCTTGTTACTTTTACAAGCGATATGGGTGCGTTTTAGCATGATAAAACTCCCAGAAGCATTAGGTGAACGCTCAGGCTCGACAGGTAATGGCAGTCCAATTAGTTTATTGATAATTGGTGATTCGGCTACAGCAGGTGTTGGTACAGACGAACAAAAAAATGCATTGTCAGGCCAGTTATCAAACAACCTTGCTATTAACAATCAAGTAAACTGGCAATTAGTAGCGAGTACGGGCCTAACTTCAACACAGTTAATCAATGAAATTGAAAAGTTAGAAACACAAACGTTTGACTTTATTTTGGTATCTATTGGTGTAAATGATGTAACAGGCCTCACAAAAGAAAGTCTCTGGGTTAGTAATATAGAGGCTATTGTAAGCTTATGTAGCACCAAATTTGCTACTCCAAAAGTATTGTTGACAGCACTTCCTCCGATGCATTTATTTACCGGCATTATGCAACCATTAAGATGGTGGTTAGGAGTACGCGCAAAAAGACTTAATACCTTAATGATGCAAACCACAGCAAATTATAGCCAATGTTGCGTCCTAACAATTGACATACCTTTTACGTCTGAATATTTGGCTCAAGATGGCTTTCACCCGTCAGCACTTGCTTATGGTGTTTGGGCAGAACAAGCCGCAACGGCATTAAAACTATCAACTTAAAATAGATAAATAAATTCACTAAGTTCAACTTTGTTCATGTAATTACTTCGGCTATACTACGCGGCAATATTTACTAGGAATTTATTATGAGCGCAGTTTTAAAATCGGCCTTATCTCCAAGCCAAAACACACAGTTAGAAAAGCTTGAAAAACGCTTACGACGTCATGTTGGCCAAGCAATTGCCCAATACAATATGATTGAAGACGGCGATAAAATTATGGTGTGTGTTTCTGGTGGCAAAGATAGTTATGCCATGCTCGAAATATTAATGCGCTTAAAAGAATCTGCTCCTATTCACTTTGACTTAATTGCCGTTAACCTTGATCAAAAGCAACCCGGTTTTCCAGAGCATATTTTACCAAATTACCTTGAGTCGATAGGTGTCGCTTACCAAATTGTTGAAGAAGACACTTACGCCATTGTTAAAGAGAAAATTCCTGAAGGCAAAACTACATGTAGCTTATGCTCTCGTTTACGCCGAGCATTGTTGTATAAAGCGGCTAAAGCATTAGGAGCAACTAAAGTTGCACTTGGTCATCATCGCGACGACATGGTCGAAACATTGATGCTCAATATGTTTTACGGTGGCAAGCTCAAATCAATGCCCGCAAAACTTGTTTCTGACAACGGCGAGCACGTGGTTATTCGCCCATTAGCATTTTGTAAAGAGCAAGAACTTATTCAGTATGCTGCCCTAAAGCAATTCCCTATTATTCCTTGTAACTTATGTGGTTCACAACCTAACTTACAGCGTCAGAACATTAAGGCAATGCTACAAGATTGGGATAAAAATCACCCAGGGCGTATTGAATCTATGTTTACGGCGATTAAAAATGTAGTGCCTTCACATTTATGTGACAGCGAACTTTTTGACTTTAAAGGTATTAACGCAAACTCTGGAATTATTGATGGTGGTGATACCGCTTTTGATCAAGAAACATTTGTACAAGCTGCGCCTGAAAGTAACGCTGTTAACATTCATCAAGCAGATTTATTGAAAGTAACAGAGATAAAATAATATTATTGAAATTTTTCAATGATTAAACTCTATTTAACGTTAGCTTATAAAGTGTAATGTTTTACTGGGCTTATTATTGGCTAGCGGTTCAATGTTGGCGAATTTTTCAGGTTTAGGTTTAGGTTTAGGTTTAGGTTTAGGTTTAGAGTAGATTATTTTGCAGTTTTGCAGTTCTAAGTCAGCCTAGTTTTGACTTAGAACTGCAGAGCCACTAAAGATTATTTATTTGCAAGATCAAAGTATGGTCGATTATGTCTGATCATCTCAGTGAGTTCTAAGACATAATCTGCACCACGTTCAGAGTAAGCTGTTAAGCCTGTCGCTAATATCTCTGGTGCCAAAGGTTGATTTTGTTCACGTAATTGGCCACGAATAAGCCTAAATACGTTATACGCGCGATGTGTATTAATGTTATGTAAGTAGCGCTCAACGCCTTGTTTTACAGAACTGTAAGCAGCTACTTCATGATCCGCGCCTGAATTACGACTACTCGGCACCATGCCACAGCCCTCGCTATAACACCAAACACCGAAAAAATTCAAACCTATTCTAGCGAACCGAGAAGTCCCCCAAGCTGACTCATTTGCCGCTTGCACTAAAACAAGTGCTTGCGGAATAACGTCTACTTTAAGCTGTAATTCATAGAGCTGTTTTAACAGTGAGAATTTTTTACTGACTTTATATTGTGTAATTAACTTTGCGACTAACGCTTCATCTTCGAGACTAAAAGGTTGCTCTAAGGTCAGCTGCTCAATTAAGCGCTCTACTTCAACACGCTTAGCAAGTATCTTTTTATTTTCAGCCGTTACCGCAGGTTTAATAAAAGCAAAAAATTTTCGTTTTTTCTCTTTTACATCTCGAATTTTGGCAAAGTTTGGTAAATTAACGTCGTGAAGCGGCTGTTCTATCTTTTTAGCCACTTTTTTAAGCGTTTTTTTAGATACTGTCTGTTCAACGGTTTCACTAGCTTCTTCTACCTTTAAAAAAGTGAATGGCGCGACTAAACCAATAACTAATAGGGCTAAAAATATAAAGCCGAAAATATTTTGCTTATTAATTTTTCTCAAAATCATGATTCCTTACGCAATATTGATAAGTGCTAAGCATTGTATAAATCTTATAAAACTTTATTCATTAAGCAGAAAATGTGTCATTTATTGTATTACCTTGTTCGGTATTGGCTTGCATCTGCAAACCAAATATTTCCCGATATAAAATTCCTTTTACATTGTAAAAAAGCGGCGCTAAATAAGCCAAACAGAAAAGGAAAAATGCAATTGCAATAAAGCCTAATTCTGAAGCACTAGTAGCGGCAACAGGTAAAGCAGCAACCAAAACTGCCAACGCTAGAATCAAGTAAAGTGAAAATATTTTAAACCATTGAAAGCGAGTAGCTTGAATGCTGACCGAAATCGCTTTTATCGGTGACATTTTCTTTTCTACCACTAAAGGGAGAACTAGTGACAAGGCCACAGCTAAAAATATACCCGGTAAATAGAATAATGTTAAACCTATAGTAACTAAAGTCGAGGTAAGCAAAGCACTAACCGCAACCCAGCTACCACGCTTTAAAAAGCCAAATATCAATTTAGGTTGAGTTTTTAGACCAACTGAATGGAAAACGCCCATCATTTCAACACCGACAATAAAGGGGTATACCACTAGTGTAACGATAATATTAAGTAACGTGGCTGATTGTTGGTCTTGAATGGCTACTTCAATGCCACCAAGCTGGCTGCTAACCAAGATTGAAACGACCATCCCTATGATTAAACAGGTTAATAGCCCTAAATTAATCGACATGCGCGACTTTAAGGTTAATTGCCACCCTTCTTTCAATATAGCCGCTACATCAAGTGAATATTCGCCTTTAACGGCTTCTTCAACACTACCACCAACTTTTACAACAGGAAGTTTTTCCACAAAAAATATACCTAATGAGAAAGCGCATAAAAACGCTTATTTATCTGAATTGCTGCCAGTATATCGTAATTCAAAGCGCTGTGTGAATAAGCAAAGTAAAGTTCTGTCTCTTATACACATCTCCGAGCCCACGAGACCGTACTAGATCTCGTA
>OMOM01000539.1_pt1 | contig 18204 bp, 17 predicted proteins | sample 1646501 | NCBI WGS metagenome assembly OMOM01 (sample SAMN05416802, study PRJEB24817) | seawater metagenome | isolation source: Sea water | place: Canada:Atlantic | collected 2013-07
GGCATACGAGATCTAGTACGGTCTCGTGGGCTCGGGAGATGTGTATAAGAGACAGCCTTTTCTGAGACAAATTTATTCACAGAAGTTTCATTTATTTTTGCAATATCAGTAAATTTAATTTTTTCGTTTAAAAAAGCATCAACAGCTATTTCATTTGCGGCATTTAAGGCCGTACATGCCCCTTGACCACTTTTACATGCGTCAATCGCCAATTTTAAATTAGGATATTTTACCAAATCTACAGCCTGAAATTCAAAAGATTTGGCAGTGAAAAAATCAAAAGGTTCAACACCTGATTCAATTCTCTTTGGAAAACTTAAAGCATGAGCAATAGGTGTACGCATATCAGGGTTACCCATTTGAGCGATTACCGAGCCATCTTTGTACTGCACCATAGAATGAATAGTACTTTGAGGATGTAATACCACTTGAATATCATCAGGTTGAAGGTTAAACAGCCATTTAGCTTCAATAAACTCTAAACCTTTGTTCATCATGGTAGCGGAATCAACTGAGATTTTACGGCCCATATCCCAATTGGGGTGCGCACAAGCTTGCGAAGGTGTTACATGCTCAAGGTCATCAATGTCCCATGTTCTAAAAGGCCCACCTGAACCAGTGAGTAACACTTTACTAACGCCTTCATGAGATAAATCACAATAGCCCGGTTGTTGCTGAGCGTTTAAGGGTAAACACTGGAATATTGCGTTATGTTCACTATCAATAGGTAATAGCTGAGCACCCGATTGCTTAACGGCTTCAATAAAGATGGCACCTGAAGTAACTAAAGCCTCTTTATTGGCTAACAACACTTTCTTACCGGCTTTAACTGCAGCTAACGTGGGTAACAACCCCGAAGCACCTACAATTGCTGCCATCACAGTATCTGTTGCATCGTCTTGTGCAATATTCTCAAGTGCTAAAGTACCTGATGTTACGTCGATATGATTAAGGTTTGCTGCTTTAAGTTTACTAATAAGCGCTTTTGCATGTTGCTTAGAAACCATAACAACTTTGCTGGGCTTAAACTCTACACATTGATCAAACATGAGTTCAACACTTGAATGTGCTGATAAACTGACAATATCAAATTTTTCAGGATGTAAGCGTACAACATCCAAGGTGCTTTTACCGATTGAACCAGTAGAGCCTAAAATACACAATGTTTGCATTTATTTTACCAACCTAAATATGCGTAACATAAAGCATAAATTGGTGCTGTAGCCGTTAAACTATCAATACGATCCAAAATACCACCATGCCCTGGCAATATCGTACCACTGTCTTTAACGCCTGCTTGACGTTTAAACATACTTTCATTTAAATCACCCAACACAGAAATAGTGGTGATTAAAATAGTTACAGGAATAACAATGCGATATTGTGCCATTGTCCAATCGATGAAATAACCAGCAATTACCACCATGATACAGGCAAAAATAACGCCACCTAAAAAGCCTTCAAGTGTTTTACCTGGGCTTACATTGGGTAATAACTTATGTTTACCAATAGATTTTCCAACAAAATAGGCACCAACATCAGCACTCCAAACCATCAGAAATAGAAACATTAATAACTGTGCACCGTGATAAGCATCAATTTCATAATCGCTACTTCTTAATGCCATAAATGCAAGCCATGTAGGCACTAAAGTTAACCAGCCAAAAAGTCCACGTACTGAGCGATGACTTGACCAAAACTTACTGAATCGCGGATATAAAAATGTTAAACCTGCTGACAGTAACCACCATGCGACGGCTAACCACAGCACTATGTTAGCTTGTTCGACTAAGTGCTTAGGCGCATCCCATAACCCATCTAAGGGTAAGAAGTACCATAACGTAGCGATTAAAATACTCGTAACACTAACGAAAGCAATACGGTAACGTTTGCTAGCACAGCCCATGAGCGGACCCCACTCCCAAGCGCCTATCGCCATAACGACTAACATGACTGCTGCAAAGTTAATGAGAGATAAGTAAAAAATCGCCAAAATCGCAGCAGGCGCGAGGATTAATGCAGTTATAATGCGTTGTTTTAACAAACGATATTCCTTAAATTGTGTTAAGTATTTTTAGTTTTTATTATTTACTTGTTCACCAGTTTGACCAAAACGTCGTTCTCGTTGGTCAAACACAGTAATTGCTTTAACTAGCTCTGCTTCATTAAAGTCAGGCCATAGTACATCGGTAAAATATAACTCGGCATAAGCGGCTTGCCAAAGTAAAAAATTACTAATGCGATAATCACCGCCTGTTCTAATGAGTAAATCTAACTCAGGTAGTTCAGACAAACTTGTATGATCATTTAATGATGCTTCGGTAATATCATCAACCGATATTTCTTGACGCGATACCTGTTCAGCCAGTTGTTTGGCTGCATGAGTAATATCCCAGCGACCACCATAGTTAGCAGCAACAGATAACACCATACCGGTATTTTGAGCGGTTAACTCTTCAGATTGCTTGATCATTTTCTGTAATTTACTGGAAAATTTACTCAAATCACCAATAACTTTAAATTTTATTTCATTCTTATGTAAACGCTTAACTTCACGAGTCAGCACAAACATAAACAAATCCATTAAAACACTAACTTCACTGGCAGGACGTTGCCAATTTTCACTACTAAAAGCAAATAGAGTTATCGCTTTTACACCATATTTTGCTGCTGATGCAACGGCTGATTTTACTGAATCAACGCCAGCTTTATGCCCCGCCACACGTTTTTTACCAATCAACTGGGCCCATCTTCCATTACCATCCATAATAATAGCGATATGCTGAGGTATTTTTACATCAGCTGCTAAGAGGTAATTAGTTTGGTTATCTGTTTTACTCACATACTCTCCATTTGTAAGCTTAACGCCGAGTAATAAAAAAGCTAATGGTTATATCTTTACATCAATTTGGTTTTTATTCGTTTTGCCAAAAAACCAAATCATGTCACGATACTCGGGTAATAGTGCTAACTTTATATGCAAAAACGCCGTAGTCATTATCTACGGCGCTATGGATTAAGCAATGAAAACTTTAAATTTCCATTAATTCCTTTTCTTTTGAAGTTAAAACTTCATCAACTTGCTTAATATATATATCTGTAATTTTTTGCACTTCGTCTTCTGCTTGGTGCATTTCGTCATCACTAATTTCTTTTTCTTTATTTAGCGATTTTATATCTGTATTGGCATCGCGACGTATATTACGAATGGCGACTTTACCGCCCTCTGCTTCACCACGAACAACTTTAACTAAATCTTTACGACGTTCTTCTGTCAATGCAGGTAAAGGAATGCGAATTAGTGTACCTTGTGAAGAAGGGTTAAGCCCTAAGTCTGACTTTAAAATAGCTTTTTCAACAGCACCAATCATGCCTTTGTCAAATACCGTAATCGCTAAAGTACGTGCGTCTGGCACAGAAATATTACCCACTTGGTTAAGTGGAGTATCCATACCGTAATATTCAACAACAATATTATCTAATAATGAACGATGTGCTCGTCCAGTACGAACCTTGTTCAAACTAATTCTTAATGACTCGATACTTTTCGCCATTCTTTCTTGAGCGTCTTGTTTTATTTCGTTTATCACTATGTTATTCCTGCACTAATTAATTTAAATTTTCAGCGTGATCGATAGTTGTACCTTCATCGCCACCCATAATGACAGATTTTAACGCGCCGGGTTTATTCATGTTAAAAACGCGAAGTGTCATACTGTGATCGCGAGCGAGAGTAAAGGCAGCTAAATCCATCACTTTCAATTCTTTTTCTAAAACTTCTTGATAGCTTAAGCGGCTGTATAATGTTGCATCAGGGTTAGCAACAGGGTCTTCTGAGTAAATCCCATCCACTTTAGTCGCTTTTAGTACTACGTCTGCTTCAATTTCAATACCACGTAAGCACGCTGCAGAGTCAGTGGTAAAAAACGGGTTACCTGTGCCAGCACTAAAAATAACAACACGACCAGATTTTAATAAGCTTATCGCTTCAGCCCAATTATAACGGTCACAAACACCAGCTAGATCAATTGCTGACATTAAACGCGTATTAACGAAAGCACGATGCAATGCATCACGCATGGCTAAACCGTTCATAACGGTTGCCAACATACCCATTTGGTCGCCAACAACACGATTCATACCTGCTTCAGCAAGGCCTTTGCCGCGAAACAGATTACCACCGCCAATAACCAAACCGACCTGAACGCCCATTTCGATTAATTCTTTGATTTCTTGCGCCATACGATCCAGTACTTTTGGATCGATGCCAAAACCTTCTTCGCCCATTAAGGCTTCACCACTAAGTTTTAAAAGGATCCGACGATACATTGGTTTGGGATTGATGCTCATGTAATAAACATTCCTTAAGAATTTGAAATTAAAATAGTCTAGGCCTGATCGACCTCGGCTATTTTAATACGTTTAGCCACGGTTCGAAAGTCAAATATGAAAAAAGTCTAAAGTAGAAGCTATTTATCGTTTTATATCGATGAAATAGTTTAAATTTCAATCAATATTGATGGCGTTGTTAAAATATTATAACGTTGTCATTAAACAGTCTTTAAATTTTTATCATAAAAAAAGCGCCGATTGGCGCTTTTTCATTTGAGCTAATAATTAATTCAAGCTATGAATTAAGCTTTAGCTGCAGCGATTTGTGCTTCAACTTCAGCAGCAAAATCTTCTTCTTTTTTCTCAATACCTTCACCAACTTCTAAGCGAACGAATGAAGAAATTGTTAAGCCTTTTTCTTTTAAAATGGCGCCAACAGTTTTCTTAGGCTCCATGATGAAAGCTTGACCCGTTAAAGAAATTTCACCAGTAAATTTCTTCATGCGGCCAATGATGATTTTTTCAAGCAAATCATCTGGCTTTTTCTTGTTATCTTCAAGCGCATCGTTTTCAGCTTTTAAGATATCTAATTGAATACGTTGTTCGTTTTCAACTACGCTAGCAGGAACATCTGCAGGGTTGATGTATTCTGGCTTGCTTGCAGCAACGTGCATAGCGATGTGCTTAAGTGCTTCTGCATCACCTTCACCAGCAACAACAACACCGATAGTAGCGCCATGGCTATAAGAAGCTAAAGCAGCACCTTCGATGTATTCTACGCGACGAACATTGATGTTTTCACCAATTTTAGTCACTAGCGTAATACGCTTTTCTTCGAATTGAGCTTGAAGCTCTTCGATAGTTACTTTAGCAGCAAGAGCAGCGTCAGCAACTTCGTTAGCAAAACCTAAGAAGTTATTGTCTTTTGCAACAAAATCAGTTTGACAGTTAACTTCAACTAAAACAGCAGCGCCGTTGTTAGTTTTAATTAAAATAGCACCTTCAGCAGCAATGTTGCCTGCTTTTTTTGCAGCTTTTGCTTGGCCAGACTTACGCATGTTTTCAATCGCAAGTTCCATATCGCCATCAGCTTCTTGTAAAGCTTTTTTACAATCCATCATGCCCGCAGCTGTGCGTTCACGTAATTCTTTAACTTGTGCAGCAGTAATTGCCATGAAATTTTCCTCAATATAAATGTATTCAGTATTTGCCACAACAACACAAGCTGTTGTGGCAATAGCAGTTTAAAACGTTACGTAAAACTGAGTTTATTCAGTTTCAACAAAACCGTCTTTTTCAGCTTGTACTGCGATGTTTTGCTCACGACCAGAAAGAACAGCATTAGCAGCTGAATCTAAGTATAAGGTCACAGCGCGAATCGCATCATCGTTACCTGGAACGATGTAGTCAACGCCATCTGGGTTTGAGTTAGTATCAACAACAGAAATTACTGGAATGCCTAAGTTGTTAGCTTCTTTAATAGAGATGTGCTCGTGATCAGCATCAATGATGAATAAAACATCAGGTAAACCACCCATGTTTTTAATACCACCAAGGCTTTTCTCAAGTTTTTCCATTTCACGAGTACGCATTAAAGCTTCTTTTTTAGTAAGAGCTTCAAAAGTACCGTCAGAGCTTTGAGCTTCAAGATCTTTTAAACGCTTGATTGATTGACGAACTGTTTTCCAGTTAGTCAACATACCACCTAACCAACGGTGATTTACGTAGAATTGATCACATTTAATCGCTGCATCTTTAATTGCATCGCTTGCTGCGCGTTTAGTACCAACAAATAAAACTTTACCTTTCTTCGAAGAAACATTGCTTAATACAGCAAGAGCTTCGTTGAACATAGGAACAGTTTGTTCAAGGTTGATGATATGAACTTTATCACGTGCACCAAAAATGTATGATTTCATTTTTGGGTTCCAGTAACGGGTTTTGTGACCGAAATGAACACCGGCTTTAAGCATATCGCGCATAGAAACGTTTGGCATGTTTTTTCCTTTGTGGGGTTAAGCGTTCATACATCCAATATACACGACCCTTATTGCGTTTTACTTATCGTAAATTCGCTGAGCACCCCGGTATATCTTTGCTAGATGTATGTGAGTTTAGTTTTAATGTATTGAATTTTTTCAATACCGTTTAAAGTTAAAAATATTTGAAAAATTTGCAATGAGAACATTGTAGATTAAGACAAACAAATTAACGGCGCACTTTATACCATAAACACACTCAATTAACTAGCATTTTGAGATAAAAGCACCCTAAAAATATTTTATTGTGTTAAGGGCTAGGATCTTTAATAGCAGCGAGTTAAAATTACTCTACTTTTTATATCAAGCTAGTTAAATCATGTCATTGAATACACCAAATGCAGAACTCTTTTATATTTACGATAGTCATTGTCCTTGGAGCTACGCCTCTGCGGTTTTAGTTGAAAAAGTATTAAGTGCTTTTCCAAACATTACCCTTAGAGCTATGCACATAGGTTATTACGATGGTGACAATAAAGTATCACCTATCACCTTAAGCGCTGTTGGTGAGTTTAGTCAGGTAAAATTTGGTGCCAACTATGTTGACACTCTCAATTACACAAAAGACTCTACATTAGTTGCTAATTTAATGGCGTGGGTTCAAAACAAATCTGCAAAGTCGGCCTTTGAGTTATTATCAAAGTTACAATATGCCCATTTTGTTTTAGGCAACGAATTAACTGACAATGAAAGCGTTAGCGATATTATTGATGAATTGAAGCTGTCTCCGCCAGCAAAATGCCTACAGTCGAACAAACTGACTAAAGATGCAGAATTTGCCATTCACGATATTATCGAAATTCAAGAGATTATTGGTACTCAAGCTATTCCGGCGTTATTACTGGCATGTAACGAAAGCTTAGTGTTACTTAATCACAATTTATATTTAGAAAATCCTGAATCAATAATCGATGCAGTTAAGCTTGAACTAGACAAATTATCTTAAAATTTTTTGTTAGTTATTATGTTCTGTAGCTTTATTTAGCGATTTTTGTACTGCTTAGTGCTACCTATGTAATTTATGTTGTTTATCACCAAGCAGTTATATATTTTTTACTGCGAACAACGTGATAGTTAACAATTGAAATTTGTTTTCACAAAGTTAGAACAGTCAAAGCATTACAACAATATTGCCATTATTTATTCATCGATAATGGCAGCTAATGTTTTTCGATTGGGCAAAGATCAAAAAAGCAGGTAAAATCAGCAACAATTATTATGTATCTTGGCAAGAATATTCGGCTTTTAATAAAAGTTATTGACGAGATAATTGATGCATAGCCATTTAATTATTTGCTATTGCCCCTATTTATATTATTTACAGTGTTACATTTGAGGTTTTATGACAATTACGATTAAAGATCAGCAAGAAATTGAAAAAATGAGAATTGCGGGAAAGCTTGCTGCAGATGTATTGGAAATGATCGAGCCTTACGTAAAGGCAGGTGTTACAACAGATGAGTTAAATACCATTTGTGCCGAATATACCGATAAAGTGCAAGGTGCTACCTCGGCGCCACTAAATTATCATGGTTTTCCCAAATCAATTTGTACTTCAGTTAATCATGTCGTTTGTCACGGTATTCCAGATGACGTGCCATTAGTTGATGGCGATATCATTAATATTGACATTACGGTCATCAAAGATGGCTACCACGGCGATACCAGTAAAATGTTTTTCATTGGCGAAACGTCAGCTGAAGATAATCGTCTATGTCGTATTACACAAGAAGCTCTTTATACGGGTCTTAAAAAAGTTAAGCCCGGCAATACCTTTGGTGAAATAGGTACGGCAATTCAAAAATTCATCAAAAAATCAGGTCGTTATTCAATAGTAAAAGAATATTGTGGTCATGGTATTGGTCAAGTGTTTCATGAAGAACCACAAATCGTTCACTATAAAAATAATGATAGTGAAAAAATGCAAGAAGGTATGTGTTTTACTGTTGAACCTATGATTAATCTAGGCCGTGCAAACACATTACTTGATAAAGAAGATAACTGGACGGTATACACCATAGATGGCAAGAAGTCTGCCCAATGGGAACATACTGTTGTAGTTACACGAACAGGTTGTGAAATTTTAACCTTACGTAAAGACGACACAATAGCGCGCATTTTACATAATTAAATTTCCCTTTACTCTGCTATTTATTGGGTTGTTGTACATTACTGACTAACTGTATATTGATAAAACATGAGAGCTTATTGTTGAATACTTCATCGTTAATACCTGAAAAATACACAGAAGCCCTATCCATTAGTGCGCCTACATTAAGTAGCGCTCAAATATGTACGTTAGGTGCTGAATTTTTTCAATGGCAAAAGGAGCAATTTCCAATTAGCGAAGTTACCTCGCTGGTTGCCGCAAGAGCCTTTTATGTCGATTTGATTTTAACCAAGCTTTGGTGTCAACATCATCTCGATGAATTTCAAATAAGTTTAGCTGCCGTTGGTGGCTATGGCCGTAAAGAACTTCACCCCTACTCTGATGTTGATATTTTATTAATTACTCAAGATGTCATCGAAGAGGACTTAGCCGAGAAAATATCTGCTTTTATTACCCAACTTTGGGATGTAAAACTTGATATTGGTCATAGTGTTCGCAGTATTAAAGAATGTTTAAACCAAGCCATTGATGACGTTACCATTGCCACTAACTTGATGGAAATGCGACAAATTTGTGGTAACGAGGCATTAGTATCTCAGTTAGAGCCACTGTTAATTGAAGATATATTCTGGACCTCTGAAAAATTCTTCATTGCTAAACGTGATGAGCAATACAATCGTCATCAACAATTTCATGGCGCATCGTACACTCTTGAACCTAACTTAAAAGCTAACCCTGGTGGCTTGCGAGATATTCAAACAATTGGCTGGGTTGCCAAACGCCATTTTATGGCTGATACCCTAGAACAATTAATTGACCATAACTATTTAACCACCAATGAGTTTTTCGAACTCATTGAGTGTCAAGACTACCTCTGGCGCATGCGATGTGCGTTGCACTTTATCGCGGGCCGAAACGAAAACAGATTATTATTTGACTATCAAGCAGATGTAGCTGAATTAATGGGTTTTGGTGATGGTGGTAAGCTTGCTATTGAACGCATGATGAAACGATTTTTCCGCATTATTTCTCGCGTTTCAGAGCTAAATAGAATGTTATTACAACATTTTGAATATGCCATTTTAAACGAAAAAAAGCACAGTAAAGAAATCGTCCTCAATGAAGACTTTGTTATTATTGATGGCCAAATCAAGGTTTGCAATAAACGGGTATTTACCCGTTCGACCATGATCATGGAAATGTTTTTACTGATTGCTCAACACAAAGAAATTACAGATTTACATCCTGAAACTTTACGCTTAATGCGTAACGCTAGACGGCGTTTAGTATCAGGCATGATTGACTACGAACGGTGTCGCCAAATATTTGTTGCGCTTGTTAGGCATCCGCGTGGCTTAGGGCTAGCATTCACCTTGATGCATCGTCATTCTATTATTGGCGCATACTTACCCTTGTGGCGAAATATTGTTGGTCAAATGCAATTCGATTTATTTCATGCATACTCTGTTGACGAACATAGCTATCGGTTATTGAAAAACCTGTATCGTTTTAGCCAAGCTGAACATAATGCTGAATACCCTTTGTGTAGCAAAATTGTTCAACGAGTGCGTAAACCTGAATTATTATATTTTGCCGGCATATTTCACGATATTGCTAAAGGCCGCGGCGGTGATCATGCAAAGCTAGGGGCTATCGACGCACTAGATTTTGCTAAAATCCATAAGCTGGGTGATCACGATGGACGCTTAATCGCTTGGTTAGTCGAAAAACATTTACTCATGTCAGTTACCGCACAACGCAGAGATATATCAGATCCTGAAGTCATAAAAACTTTTGCTGAAATTGTGCGCGATGAAGCTCACCTTGATTATTTATATTGTTTAACGGTAGCTGATATGCGCGCTACCAACGAAAGCTTGTGGAACAGTTGGAAAGCAAACTTACTCGAAGACTTATATTACAGTACCAAACGTGCCTTTAGACGTGGTCTTGAAAAGCCGGTTGATTTGAGAGCAAAAATCAGAGAAAACCAACATCAAGCCATTGAAATTTTAAAAGCTGAAGCCATAGATCAAGACCGATTAAAGCAATTGTGGAAAGAGTTTAAAGCCGATTATTTTCTGCGCTACACTCCCGAGCAAATCGCATGGCACTTTAAACATATATTGTCACACAACAAAGAAAAGCCTATGGTTATTATTAGCCCGAAGCCTTATCGTGGTGGCACAGAAGTATTTGTTTATACAAAAGATAAACCTAATATATTTTTTAATATTGTCTCATTACTGGGGGCTAAAAAGCTCTCTATTCATGATGCGAAAATTACCACCAATAAATCTGGCTATACTGCTAATACATTTGTCGTACTGGACAATCGCAACAAAGCGATTAACGATAGCGCCAGAACCTTAACTATAGCTCGCTCTTTAAGTGTTAAGCTGGCCTCAAAACAAATTAAAATCAAAGCAAAACCACTCGCTAAAAGGTTTCGACAATTTAAAGTACCAACACATGTAAGCTATATTAAAGGCGCTGCTAAAAACCGTACAATGATTGAAATTGTCGCGTTAGATCATCCTGGCTTATTAGCCAATATAGCGGCAATTTTTCAAAAATGTAAAATACAAATACATTCAGCTAAAATCACCACCTTTGGTGAAAAAGCGGAAGATGTGTTTACAGTTTCAAATATTGATAATCAGCCATTGACTGATGCGCAAAAAGCCACATTAGAGGCTATGCTTTGCAACGATAGTCAACGACAAATTTTACCAAATTAATACTAGGAATTTCAGATGTCAGCATTACAAAAAATTATTGAACAAGCGTTCGAAGATCGTATGAACATTAGTCCTGCCAGTGTAACTGCAGAAGTAAAAGATGCGGTATTAGAGGCTATAGCGGCATTAAATAATGGTTCAGCACGCGTTGCAGAGAAAATTGCCGGTGAATGGGTTGTACACCAATGGTTGAAAAAAGCAGTGTTACTTTCATTCAGAATTTGGGATAACGAAGTTATTGACGGAGCTGAAAGCAAATATTTTGATAAAGTTCCAATGAAATATACTGACTATACCCACGCCGACTTTGTTGCTGATGGCGTTAGAGTTGTGCCAGGCGCATCGGTTAGAACCGGTAGCTTTATTGGTAAAAATGTCGTTGTTATGCCTAGTTTCGTTAACATTGGCGCCTATGTAGATGAAGGTTGTATGGTTGATGGTTGGGCGACTGTAGGCTCTTGTGCACAAATAGGTAAGAACGTACATTTATCTGGTGGTGTCGGCATTGGTGGTGTACTTGAACCGCTTCAAGCGGGTCCAACCATTATTGAAGATAACTGTTTTATTGGTGCTCGTTCAGAAATTGTTGAAGGTGTGGTGGTTGAAGAAGGCGCTGTTATTTCAATGGGCGTTTATATTGGCCAAAGCACTCGTATTTTTGACAGAGAAACAGGCGAAGTACATTACGGTCGTGTACCTGCTGGTTCTGTTGTTGTGCCAGGTAACTTACCTTCAAAATGTGGTACTTATAGCTTATACGCTGCGATAATCGTTAAAAAAGTTGATGCAAAAACACGTGCTAAAGTGGGTATTAATGCCCTTCTTCGTTCGGTATCAGAAGAGTAGATCGTTATTTATTAGCATAAATTCACACAATATTATCTCAGTATAATATTGTGTGAAATCACTCAATGATGTTTTTTTGACGCTCTGTTAAAAATATTATTTACAAAGAGAATATGACTTAAAAACCCTCCAAAAATAATAATTCCATTAAATAACCACCTCGATTACAAAATAATAATTTACATATAAATCAATTGATTAATGAATACAAACGACCATTCCCGCCATCAAAAGATGTAATCAAACCATGTCAAAATTACAATTGGCATAACCTTTGCGATAGTGACTAGTAAGTACTCTTAACTATCACAAGTATTATGAAAAAATTATCTTTATTGTTTACTATTTTGGTTGTTACATTTTTATCGGCTTGTAATTCAACGCCTCAAGTAGTTATGGAAAAGAAGCCCTTGGTTTCAGACCATTACTTAATGCTGAGTTTATTAAATCGTGAAATGACTCAAGATCAACAGATGATGTTAGCCTTTGCTGAACAACGTGAAAGCTATCAGTCAGTTTACTTTGTCAATGCTGTTGCTATTAGAGGGCCAAAAAATGAAGAGTACAGTTACGATAATAATACTGAGTACACAAGACCAACCCATAGCTACAGTAAATTAATCGAGCAAGATTTTAATTCAGTACAAATTAGCGGCCCTAATTAGTCGCTAGCAGTTATAACCTGAACAAATAGCTAACACTCATAGGCAGAGCTAACTTTACAATCAGTATTCTAATACTTAATCATTAATTTAAGCATTAATTAAAAATAAACCCAAAATGAAAGTACTTTGAATTGAAATTACCATTCAAACGTATTAAACACCTGCCGCCACTGCGCATCAAAATCAGCTTCAATCACTATGGTTTGCTCTGTAATTGGGTGAGTAAACTCTACTTTCTTAGCGATTAGCATTAAACGTTTAAAACCAAAGTATTCGCCAAAGAATGGATTTTGCTTATTATCACCATAATTGATATCGCCAATAATTGGGTGGCGTAAGTGCGCTAAATGTCGTCGAATTTGATGACGTCTTCCTGTTTGAGGCAAACATTTAACTAAAGAATATCGAACGCTAGAATATTTACCTAATGGCACCTCTAACGTGGCGATAGCATCTGATTGATAAAACGTTGTTGCACTTTGCGGCTCTTTATCACGACTAACATTTTTATCCCCTAAATCGTCTAACTTCTCTTTTAGTGGATAGTCTATGAGACCTTCACCTAATAAGTGTCCTCGCGTTAACGCATAGTAGGTTTTTTGTATTTTTCTATCGGTAAATGCTTGTCCCATTAAGCGGGCTACATCTTTTGTTAAGGCAAAAAGCAACACACCTGACGTTGGCCTATCGAGTCGATGCAAGGGGTAAACATATTGGCCAATTTGATCGCGAATAAGCTGTAAGGCGAAATAAATTTCATCTTTATCCATAAAGCTTCGGTGAACAAAAAGCCCTGCTGGTTTATCAACAGCGACCAGATACTCATCTTGATATAAAATTTTTAATACAGGTTTATCAACAATTACTGAACCAGCATTTTCGATCGTCATGTTAGGAAATTCTTCTTTTATTAATGGTGGTTTATAACGACTGAATGCATCGTGTTAAAAATATAATTACTTGGGTATAGCTAATATTTTGTTAGATTAAGTCATATCCTAAAGCATATATCGCTTTGAAATTAACTTATGATTATAAATAACACAACGCCAGCTAAAGGTGATTAAAACTCCATTGTTCAAGAAAAAGATTAACGGTGGAGTTAAAGGGCTATTATCTCTATAATATTGCGCCATAACAACTTGTACCTACATTTATCAACTTTAATAGCGACAGTATTTCCTATGAGTGCAACTTCAGACACTATTTCTTCAATTTCAGCATTACTGAGCTTATCTGATTCTCAATATCGTATTTTTGATATTGGCCGCAGAGTAGATAAAATATCAAAGGAGAAGTTTGCAAAAATAGAAGCGGCAGAACTTCCTTACCCATATCCTATTCAAGGCCATGCGTTACTCGCCATTGCATTTTGGCAAAAGCAATCAACTAGCCCATATTTATGGTTTATAAAATTGCCGCTAGACGAACGTGGCTTATTAAACCAAGGCGCTAGAAATCATTTTATTGCTATTATTATCGAAGCACTAGGTGACAATCTATCGGTAAACCCAACCGAACAACAAGAAGCCTTATTGAAGAAAAACCCTTATCACTTTACCCCTGCTCAATATAAATTAGCAGCGGTAAATAGTGTAGTGTCAACATCACTCAAACAAATACCTAGCCAGTTTTATGCACCTGCCCAAAGCTATTTATCAGGGTTAAGTGGCTGGGAGGCATGGCAATCAGTTGGCGTACAAGGCCTATCCGACTTTGCTTTTAGATTAGATGAAGATAACAATAATGAAATATTAATCAGCGCTCTAAGTTATTTACCCGAGCAAGTTCTCGTACCTTTATGTTCTGCACTTGAAAACGTTACCTTAGCACCCGCTGCCATTAAGGAATTAACTAAACGTTATCAACAAGAAACACTAAAAGAACAAGTTATCAACTCAATTTCAATTGCATTATTACGTGCTCTCGCATTAAGTACACAGCACCCATACAGTCAAAGCTTTATTGCTAATTTAATACAAAATAACGTGTTAGAAGAAGACGTGCTGATTATTATCGCCGGTCGATTATGGCCAATATTAAATGATGAAAACTTGCTTTTTAGCTACTTAGAACAATTAATTAAAGATAGTGACTACGCATTATTTTCAGCAATATTTAAAGATTTAGTTGCAATACCCTTGATTCGCCCCGTACTATTGCAAGCAATTCGCTCACCAAAACGCAGCCCTGAATTGGCCAAAGCCATTGGCATGCTTTTTAAACCCTAGGCATTTCATGGAAAACATTTACTACCTACTTTTTATAGGCTTACTCTTTTGGTATTTTGTATACTTGCGAAAAGTAGCTGAATATGCGCGTTCTCACGCTGACCAATATTGTAGACAAGAAAACTTACAATTTTTAGCTATAGCGCGCTTATCTAGCCGCTTTAGATTCTCTAAACGCTTTGGACCACATTGGTTGAGTAATTTTGACTTTGAATTTAGTGGTGATGGCGAGTCAACATATCATGGCACAATAACATTGCGAGGCTACAAACTCGACAATATAGACACGCCCGCTTATCGCGTAAATTAACCTTATTGGGTATTAGCGATAAATTGTTGGGAATAATCGAAAAACAGACAGAAAAAAAGCGACATAATGTCGCTTTTTTTTGACCACCTAACTATTTCCTTGGTTTGCATCCCTTCTTGCTTATTCCATAAGCGCTCTTTTCTATCCATGAAAAAAGTTGCATCGTGCATAACATCCGTATGTACCTAAAGTTAAATAATCTAATTCCCTTTTACTTAATCATAAATCCGTTTAATTCATTAATACAACAACACTTTCCATGTTTTGTATATTAGTTGCTTTCCCTAGCACTTTGTCTCCAAGACAGAGTTAATTCTACTTAAACGATTATTTTATAAAAGAGGTAAGGTTATTAAATTATTAATAAAAACGTATACAAAACACACAGCAAAAAATAAAATACATAAAATCAATGGCTTAAAAGTAAAGCATTAAAGGTATCATCAATTTTACCGTATAAACTGACAACATCTGCAGACATGTCTTACATATAGTTCGCCTAATAATGACTATTAAGCGTTGGGCTTATCAATAACGACACTAGGCAGCAAAGACATAATTTATGAACTTGCTATTTATCATGACAAATATAATGAAAAATCGAACAGATAAACAGACTTTGGAGCTTAAATTAGTTAACCTTGCCCACTCTTATCGCATTTTCATTTTAGTACTTTTAAAGTTAGCTTTCTCGCGAGTTAGCCAACTTATTTCCCGGAGGTTTTATGCAACTTATCAAGTCATTTTTTTGCTGGCAAGGTTTTGATAATCGACAACGTTTTATACTTATCGTACTTTCTTCATTATTAGTTTTTATCACCTTAAGTGCGAGCTTGAGTAATTTTAAATTAGTGAGCTGTGTAATATTGTTTTTATGCTCTTTTATATGCTTAGCCACAACAAAACGCAGACAAAATGATGCACAGTTTGATAAAAAATGGCTAATGGCCCCTGCCGGTAGCCTTTTAATTACAGGCTTGATAATAGTGTTTGTTGACTATGGTTTGAGTTACTGGCTATTAATTTTGCCAACATGTTTGAGCTTGCTGCTGTTAACTTACCCTAGTAACAAGCAAAGGCACTATGTACTTGGCTATAATGGGCCGGTTAACTTATCTAACTTACAAAAAACAACTAAAACCCATTCTCGTAGCACCCGGCGTGTTGAACCTACGATGAATAATATCGATGTTAACCATGCAAATACTCATGTTCATACAGATAATGTTGAGCATGCAAGGCCAACAAATAATACGACTCAAGCGAATGCGAATGTAAATGTAAACAAAGGACTTGAGTTTGCTGAGTCAATTAGATTAACGCTTTTTAGTAAAATGAATACGAGAATAACGATTGCAGTGATTGCATCATTCTTCTTGCTGATTCTCCTATTATCTTGGGTATTCTCTAGTACGACTGAAGTTGAAAGTCCCGTTGAGCATAATGTTGCCCCGCAAGAAATAATAACCTTTCAACATATACTCAGTTTTCCAGATAAATTTTCTGTCATGTTTGACGCTGACGATGCGCTTGTTATTCATTGGCAGGCTGATGTTTTAGATAATAGTGAGATATGGGCGTTAAGCAAAGCTAAAGGTGATATAAGCTGTAAAGTTATTGAGTTTAATAATGAACTACCGATTAGAACTTATGCTGTTAGCTCAAAGGATAACGGCTTATATGCCTATTTTTCACCTTTAGATACTAAAGCGCTTCTTAAAAACATCGCCTTTAAAAATAATTTCTCACTTTGTGGTTACAAATTTTCCTTAAAAGGTAGCCAAGCTACATTAGGAAAGTCTGCCTTTTATTCACCATTAATTGAGTATTAACTTTCAGGATAAGCCGTTAATTAATCGTGCAACGTTATTGCGAGCTGACTGAACGTTTATGATGCGGTGTTTAACATCAACTCAGGTTACCCTTATTTAAATGAGGAATACTTTCAACGTAAAAATAGCTAACCAAGTTAGCTATTTTTTGTGGGTTCATCATCAATTTCAAAAGATAATATAAGTTTATAGCATGCTAATTATTTAACTTTTGGATAACCTGAGCGCAGATGTAGGTCAATAGCCCTAAGTACGTCATTACGCGATATAGTACCGAGTAAGTTTCCATTATCGTCTACAACTGGATATACCTTAGGTTTGTTTTTCAGCATTTGCTGACCTAGTTCAATAACGCTGTCATAAGGCTTAACCGTTAAAACTTCTTTGTGCATTAAGCTGGCAACATCAGCAATATGTTCGTTATAGTAAATAGTTTCGATCATTTTTGATAAAACATCACTTTCTGATAAAAAACCAATTAATTTATTATCTTTACCAATAACAGGTCCACCAATTTGCTTGGTTTTTAAAAACCTCAGTGCCGCTTCTTCTACTACCATCTCTGGCGTGAAAGTCACTGGATAATGGTTCATATATTCTTTTACTTCAAGACTATTCATAGTTATTTCCCTTATAAATCAAACCACCAACACTCATACCTATTTAGATCATCATTACTTGGACGCCTATTTTGACGCGCCTCTTTTGTTGTTTAAATTACCTAGTTATTAACTTTATTTCGTAAATGACTCTATAGTGGATCTCTAAAATGTAATTAACACTTATAGCCAAATACTGCCCAGATATAAACTCTTTTACTTTCACTTTTTACATTTACTTATTAATTTACCTGTACATTATTAACTGTAGACTCATTTGCAGATAAATCATCAATTTACAGTGTTTTTTTCACTTTTTTACTCATACAATCGATTAACTGGCTAAAGCTAACAATGCTGGCTGTGTTGTCGTTGAAATAGACTGCTCAATCGATTTATAGGCATTAACAAAATCTTTTCTTAAATGTGACTTTAGATGCCCTTTAACGTCTGTCTCTTATACACATCTGACGCTGCCGACGAATAGAGAGGTGTAGAT
>OMOM01000557.1_pt1 | contig 17543 bp, 10 predicted proteins | sample 1646501 | NCBI WGS metagenome assembly OMOM01 (sample SAMN05416802, study PRJEB24817) | seawater metagenome | isolation source: Sea water | place: Canada:Atlantic | collected 2013-07
TACACCTCTCTATTCGTCGGCAGCGTCAGATGTGTATAAGAGACAGCTTTAGCCGTAACCCTTTGACTTATTTACGACAAGACTTAGCCTATGCTGACTAAGTTCACGAGTAGAGTTCCTCTATTTCTTAGCTAAAGAACTAGTCAACCAATAAAGCTTAAGCTATTGAAATATAGTAGCTTACCTATTTTATATTTGTTTGAACGTTATTGATATCAGACTTTCAATAACGTTTAGCAATTTCAAATCCCCTTATTATCTAAACAAAATATTGACAGGGTAGAACGTTTGCTCTACCTTTGATGTAGAATAAACATTCTACCTATAGAGTCCTAATGCTTAGAGAACAAATTACTGTCAGTCTTGAAAGCTCGTTTAGCCAATATGGTTTTGCTGAACCAAGCGTTGCTCAACTGAAAAATGCATGCAAGGTCAGCTTACGAACGCTATACAAGCACTACCCATCTAAAGAAGCGATGATCGTAGGTGCGTTAGAATATCGTCATCAAAGGTACCTTACTTTTCTACTTAACGACTCACCTGCTCGTGGTATTGAGTCAGTTTTACACATTTTTAATAAGCTTGAACTATGGATGAATGAATTTGCACCACATGGTTGCTTGTCAATGAATGCTATTGCTGCCTTTCCGGATAACGATCTTATAAATAAAGCAGTTAAAAAGCACAAAGAAGATGTTCTTCAGTTTCTAGGCCAACAAAGTAAAAGAAACGATCTTGCGACGGTTATTTTTTTACTTCATGAAGGAGTATCAACCGCATGGCCAGTGCTAGGACGAAAAGCTGTTACATCTGCACAAAACACGCTATTACAACTTTTAAAGGAGGATAAATAATGACTATAATTCCTAAGAGAATGAAAGGAATCCAACTTATTGGCCATGGAGGAGCCGAAAATCTCCGATATTGTAGTGATATTCCAGTACCAACACCTACTTCAAATGATGTACTGATCCAGGTTTCTGCCGCTGGAGTAAATAATACTGATATCAATACTCGTACAGCTTGGTATTCAAAAAGTGATAGCAATAGCGCTGATGCTGGCTGGTCTGGCACGGCGTTAGTTTTGCCTCGAATTCAAGGAGCTGACGTCTGTGGTATTATCGTTGCCGTAGGTGATAATGTCTGTGCAAGTCGAATAGGTGACCGTGTTCTAATCGAGCCTTGCCTTAACGAAGCCAACAGCCAAGCTCTTAATTCGCCTTGGTACTTTGGCTCTGAATGTGATGGCGGTTTTGCAGAATATACAGTAGTCGCAGCCAAACATGCCTATAAAGTTAATAGCCGACTCTCCGATGTCGAATTAGCGTCATTCCCTTGTTCTTATTCAACAGCAGAAAATATGCTTAGCAGAGCTAACGTATCTTCTCAGGATACCGTGTTAATATCTGGTGCTTCTGGTGGTGTTGGTTCGGCTGCAATTCAGCTTGCCAAAGCTCGTGGAGCGTATGTCATTGCTATCACCAGTCCAAGTAAAAATAAACAATTATTAGCGCTAGGTGCAGATCGAGTAATATCACGAGATGCTGACTTAATTGCAGCTTTTGGTGAAAATAGTATTGATGTTGTTATTGATCTAGTCGCTGGAAAACAGTGGCCTCAATTTTTACAATTGCTAAAACCAGGCAGTAGATACGCTGTATCTGGTGCAATTGGCGGAGCCTTAGTCGATTTGGATATCAGAACACTTTATTTAAAAGATTTAAGTTTTTTCGGCTGTACAGCACTGAACCCAGACATATTCCAAAAATTAATTACCTATATTGAGAAAGGTCAAATTCTTCCAATTGTTGCGGATACTTTCCCATTGGAAGAAATAAATGCAGCTCAAGAAGTTTTCTTACAAAAGAAACACACAGGTAAAATTGTTCTCAAAGTATCTCAATAATAACGATATTTTTAAGGATGGTTTTTCTAGTAACGGCGTCTGTATCGCAATAAATAATGATAGTCTCTGTGATTTTATATAAACAGATATTATCTGCAGTTTTAACGTTAACGAAATAGTTATAAATGTCAGTCAATAGCGAGCAAAAGTTATATGACAATTATTGATGCTTATGGCTGCTTTATCACAGGGCGGACTTGTTACTTGAAGGTAACAGTACCCCCTTTGTTGGCAAAGTTATCGGTCAGGACAAATAAAGTCATGCTACCTAAAGGCAAAGTGCGGAGAACTTTATATAAAAATAAATTATTTCACAAAAAAAAAGCGCTCATGTGAGCACTTTTTAATCATCAAAAATTTAATTATTCATTTTTACATAAGGGTAATTACTTCACCAGTACTTAGCTCAATCTCTACTGAGTACTTATTCATGTTTTTATCTACCTTATCGTCAAACTTTATCTTGATCTCTTTTTTATCATCGGCCTTAATTTTTCTTTTATCTTGTGACTTTTCCCATCTAGTCACAGTGACCGGTGAAGCCTGGGTTTCAGTATCGTAGATTTTATCTCCACCATTCTTGATTTCGACTAAATCACCGTTTACAGAAGTAGGCCAGTCAACAGAGATGCTTTCTATGAAAACATCTTTATTACTATCGTTATGAATATAGAACTTATATTCTTTCTTTTTTAAGTCCTTAAACTCTGCTCTAACTGCACCAACTGAACCACTGCTTGGCGCACCTAAAACAGCTTCAACAACACCTGTATTGTTTAAGTCACAGCTAAATGAGCCAGTTTCACCTGTCATGCCATTTAATGCAAAGCTGTTCACTAGGCTGTTATCATCGTTTTTATTGTTACCTTGTGCAGAACCACAGTCATCAGAGCCATCCATAAAGTCATCAGAACATGACAAATGGAATGCCGATTCACCACTAGTAGCGCCACTTAGCGAAACAGCAAAATCATTACCATAAGCATCTCTATCAACGATGAAGTTAATCAAATTACCTTCCTGTAGATTTTCAAACACTTGGCCTGCAGCTGTTGTAACTGTTGTACCATTTGCGCCATTCCAAATCATTGATAATTCAGTTAATGGTTTAATGTCACTACAAGTCAGCACTTGCTCTGGTGTTGGCGGTTTTTCAGGTACTACAACCGTTAGAGGAACAGTATCTTGAGCACTACAAGCTATACCAGAAGGTCTAAGGTTACCCGTTACTGTTAGCGTGTTGTTAAAGACATTATCAACACCAGGTAAAACAAACTGAGTACGAGTCAATTCAGCACTGCCACCTTGAGCTGCTAGATCAAGAGATCCAAGCGGTCCAAAACTATCAGAAGCTTCATCAACAAAACGTTCAGTACTGTTGTTTACAATGGTGTAGTTATAAAGCATTTCAACACCCGCAGATATTGATTGACCACTTTTGGTATCCATAGCAACTAAATCAACTGCACCATATTGGTCACCTAAACTTAAAGGTAATGAACATGATGTATGCATAGCTACTTTTTGTACCAAGTTACCTGTAGCGCTAAAGATTTCAATTATAGTATTTGAATCAAAATCGTTTTCATTAGCTGCTGCAGAGGTTGCAGTAACAACATCACCAATAGTTACATTGGCCTGTACTGTATCAAGGAAAACTTTGGCCTTGTTACCTGTTTTGCCATTGCTCACTTTGATACGAACATTGTCACCAGCTGTACCACCAACGATACATTCTGCTTTACCACCTTGAGTGTTGCTAATAACACAATCGCCACCAAGATAACGTAAACTTACATTAACAGGCTTGCTATCACACGAAGCATTAGTAGGCATTTCATAAGTACAAGTTTCCGCAGTAGCAATTGGATCAGTTGGTGAGTTACATACTAACGCAACACCATTTTCACCCGCTAAACCGTCTAGTAACCAGCTATTTAATAAGCCTGCTTCATTGTTTTTACTATTACCTTGCGGAGCACCACAATCTTCAGGGCCATTCATACCAGAGTCAGAACATGACATATGGAAACGAGATGTACCTAAGCTATCACCATTAGCGTTGAATACTTCCCAATCAATGTCATTACCTGCACCAGCAAAACCGCTGATAGTAACCACATCGCCATTGTTAACATTACTACGAGTCGTTAACTCTGTATTATCAGTTTTACCGTAATAAGCAACAATGTTTACATTATCTTGACCATCCCAAATCATTGATAATGTATCTAGCGGCTTAGCATCACTACAAACAAAGTTAACTGGTTGCAGTGAAGGTATAATTGCACAAGTAGCATTAATATCTAAAGCACATTGGGCTATTGGAGCAACAAAACCTGCATCTACATCTACATTTTGCTCACCAGAACCTAGCGTAATACAACTGGTTGTACCCATATCGCCGTCAAAGTTCTCTGCATCACTATCTATAGTCTCATCAATACCAACATTAGCATTAGTAAAACTTAAACCTGATGGAGCCGTAAATTTAACTCTATAGTCACCTGGGACCAAATCAGTGAAATTGTACATACCTGATGAATTAGTAAACACAGACGTTACTTCATTACCAAAGATATCAATAACAGTGCTGTTGCTACAGTCGAATAACTCAACCATTACGCCATCTAAACCATTTTCATTGTTTAGCACGCCATTGTTATCGCTATCAAGCCATACTTGGTCGCCCAAACTAGCCGGTAAATAAGCGCCTGCATCCAATGTAAGGTTTTGGTCTCTAACGCCTAATTCTATACATTCACTCGCGCCAGAATTTGGATTAGCATCACTATCTACGTCGGTACTCATACCAGTAAAGCGTGGACTAACTATGTATCCTGCTTGAGTCAAATAAGCTAAATCAAACTGTACTGCATAACTACCAGCAGAAAGGCCTTCAAAGAAGTACAAGCCACTCGCGTTGGTATTAGTCGTTATTCCCGTAGAAATTAAGAAGTTATCAGCACCACAAATCATCAATTCAACAGGTACACCTTCTATACCATTGCTTAACTCATTAAGGTCTTGAATACCATTAGCATTGGTGTCATTCCATACGAAGTCGCCAATACGTGATTCATTAATTGTACGTATACCAGCATCAATATCCGTGTTGCTTTCACCTGAGGCTAAAGTAATACAACGTGTTGTACCCATAGTGCCATCTTGGTTGAAGTTTTCTGCGTCGCTATCCATTACATCAGGACCAACAACAGCAGTAGTAAACTCAAGACCAGCACTGGTAGTAAACTTAACCGTATATCCACCCGGTTTTAAGTTACCGAAGTTGTATAAGCCATTACTGTCAGTAACTGTTGGAAGCACAGGGTTGCCATAAATGTCGGTTACCTGAGTATTACTACAATTAAACAATTCTACGCTTATGCCAGCAACACCAAATTCATCAACAAACAAACCATTACGGTCAAGGTCATTCCAAACTGTATCACCTATAGACGCTGGAGCAATAACGCCGGCATCAACAGATAAGTTAGTTTGATTAGTCAAAATATCTACGTTAGCTGTACGGCCTGTGACTGCATCTGCATCACTATCAAAGTTTGTATCACCTTGATTTTGCAACGTATATAAATAACCGTTAGGTAGCGTATATTCTACACAGTAGTTACCCGCGATAAGGTCTGAGAAAAGGTAAAAGCCATTTGCATCAGTAGTGGTATTTGCAATTACATCTTCATCACCTGAAGTACAACTTGCATCACCATCAAGGTTTTCTAGTAATGAAACACCAACACCTGCAATACCAGCGCCACACTCAGTACCCATATCACCGGTATCACCTACAATGCCATTACCGTTCGTATCAACACATTCTTGAATACCATTGCCGTTAAGGTCTTGCCATACACGGTCACCTAATGCTGCAGTTGAACTTACAAGTCCTGCATCAATAGTAATGTTATTGCTACCGGCTATAACTTCAATTGAGTTTTGGTTTGCAAAAACCGTCTGACAGGTACCATCGCCTTGATCAACCACATCGCTATCGGCAACATCGTCATTGCCCATATTGTCTACAGTACATTCATAGCCTGCAGGTTTAACTACAGCGATACAATAATTGCCAGGGGTAATATCATCAAACAAGTAAAAACCATTGCTGTCTGTAGTTTGTGACGTAACAATCATTTCATCAGTTGTACCACATACGCCATCAAGGCCAGTTGACAATAAGTTAACGGTTACATCAGCAATACCTGAATTACATTCTGCACCAGAATCGCCTAAATTACCTAGAATACCATCTGCAGGGAAGCTAGAATTGTTAGCACCACCATCGATACAATTTTGAATGCCATCTAAATTAAGGTCATTCCATACACGGTCGCCAAGTGAAGCACTTGAACCCACTAAGCCCGCATCAAAAGAAAGGTCTTTGTCACCGGCAGCAACTATAATAGGGTCTTGGTCAACATCAACGGTTTGGCAAGTGCCATCCCCTTGATCAACAAAATCGCTATCCACTAAATTGTCACCACCGACATTCTCGGTAGTACATTCAGTGCCAGCCGGTTTCACTATTGATACACAATAAGAACCAGGCTGAACACTATTAAATAAGTAAAAACCATTAGCATCGGTAGCTTGAGTAGCAACAAACGCTTCGTCGCCTGAACCACAATAGCCATCTGAACCAGCTGTTAATAAATTAACAGTAACATTAGCAACACCCGCATCACATTCTGCGCCAGCATCGCCAGCATTACCGATTATGCCATCATCTGGGAAGTTGTTATCGTTTGCGCCACCATCGGTACAGTTTTGAATACCATCGGCATTAAGGTCAGACCATACACGGTCACCAATAATAGCGGTTTTTGCAGGAATTCCACCTAAGTTACCTTTAGATTCACCTTCAAAATCAACAGTAAAATCACCGTTAAAGGTTGAGGTTTCCATTATTTGAGAGACAGAAACTACGCCTGTAGGAAATAAATTTTGCAGTAATCCTCCAGTGATCGTAAAGTTAAAATCTACTATATCGTTATTCGATGATGCATTGAAATAGCCAAAAGCACTGACCTCACCGGTAAGTAATTCACCCGATACTGTACCTACATTGGGTACATCAACTTCACCATAAACGAATAAATCATGGCCTGGGTTGCCACCAATTAAGGCACCGGTTTCATCAACGCTAATATTAATAATAAAGTGTTCTTCGCCACCAGAAACAGGATTGATGAATATTGGGCGACTGTTTGGAAATGTAAGTGATACCGGTAATGAATTAACAATCAACGTATTGTCAACAGCGTGGTAATTGGTAGTTACTTCCTGCGAATTAAAGCCTATCAGTGGTAGTTCTAATGTATCGTTCAGCAACGCAGCTGTTGATAACTTTGGTACAGTTAACGCCATTAACACTGCACTAGTGGTTATCCAAAGGCGATGGTTTTTGTGTAAATTTATCATGTAGGGCTCCAAAATTTGGCTCAAAAAATATTTCATATTTTCAATAACATTAGTCACAGTTCACCCTTAATACTTAGTGAAAAGGAAGAGCAATATTTTAAATTGAGAAAGGTGTTGGTGGAATACAGTGCAAATAAACTCAAGACTGCATTCCACTATTATAATTTACTTATTTTTTTTGCGGCGAGAAAAACCCGCTAGGCCAAGAATGCCCGAGCCAAGTAACCACATGCTTGTTGGTTCAGGAACTGCTACTCCGTTATCAGACTGTGCGATTGAACTTGAAAAATTACTCATCCAGTCCCCAGAAAAACCTGATTTTGCAAGGATAATAGCACCAATGCTATTAATGCCACCAAAGAAGTCTGCAGCGTCACCGCCTGTTATTTCAAATAGGAAGTATAATGTTCCTGAGTTTTCAAAGCCGAATTGAGAAAGAACGCCAGTTAATAAGGTAGGATTAGTAGGTGAACGCATGTAGCCATCTGGTAAGGCTATATCGTTGCCTGAGCCGTCTTTTTTGGTAATCCAACCACCTATTGATATACTGCCACTTTCAAAGTCACCATTATTATCAATTTTAGCCTCTAGTACGTAATCTTTACCATCGCCGTAAAGTTGGTACGTAAGGCCATTATAATGAAGTTCACTTGCATAACCTTTGGCAGTAAATTCATCAGTTTCTTCAAAGTATGTGGTTTCAAGCGATAAAGCTGATATATCTGGGCTATCTTGTAAATCAAAACCAGCCAAGCTAGCTTGGCTCGACATACTCATACCTATAAGCATTGCACCTAAAACGACACGGCTCCATATACTGCTTTTAACTTTTTGAACAATGTTTTTATTGTTATACATTATCAGTTACCTTATTTAAAAAATTTAACAAATATCGAAATCTAAAAAATCATTAATTACTCAAGTTATCCTTAAGTATTAACTAATTAATTCCTCAAAAAGCTTTTAATTCACTAAAGTCTGATGATGCACAAAACATACCAATTGAATTATTTAAATTTAAACGCTTAATATCAACAAGTTAACTTTATGTGTAATTTTTTTTATACATATATCACTTAAATGTGTAAAATTTTTCGACAGTCTCCCTTGAAAATTAATAGTACTTTATAACCATGACATTAGAGCTGACAATTTATATTAAAACCATTTTTTTCATTCAGTTAAGTTATGTTTTGGACAGCTATAACTGATATTAAGATCAGTAATAGTGATAACTTTTGATAACGTATCCTTACATTAAGATTTTAGTGTAATTGATCCGCTATATCCTTTGATAAAATACCGATTCAAAGTGAGTAGTGTCATATTTTTTTACAACTTATTTTATGATTCTATGATATTTAAGTGAAGTTTATGAAAAGTAAATACAAGTAACAAAAAAGCAGTCCTATATAGGGCTGCTTTTATATGTTTATTTTAGTAAAAATTATGGCGCCATTAAACACCACAAATTTCAACTAAGAATCTATTAAAATTACATTTTAATAGATTAATTTATAAGGTTATTCAACCGTGACACTTTTCGCTAAGTTACGAGGTTGATCAACATCGGTACCTTTAATTATGGCAACGTAGTAAGACAATAACTGTAACGGTAATGTATATACGATAGGAGCAATTAAATCATCACATACGGGGACGTTAATAACCTTCATGGTGTCATCGCTACTAAAGTTAGCACTGGCATCAGCAAACACATACATTAAACCACCACGAGCACGTACTTCTTCAACATTAGATTTTAATTTTTCAATTAAATCGTTTTTAGGTGCCACAACTATAACCGGCATTTCTGCGTCAATTAACGCTAATGGTCCATGTTTAAGTTCGCCTGCTGCGTAAGCTTCAGCATGAATATATGAAATTTCTTTTAATTTCAGTGCACCTTCCATCGCGATTGGGTATTGGTCGCCGCGACCTAAAAATAATGCATGATGCTTATCAGCAAAATCTTCAGCTAAGTCTTCAATTGAACCCGCTAGTGCTAATACTTCTTCAAGCTTATTCGGTAATGTCATTAATGATTGAGCAATTTCATTTTGCTTCTCTTGTGACATGCCGTGGTGCTGACCAATAGCGAGGGTCATCATTAATAAACCCACAAGTTGGGTAGTGAAAGCTTTGGTAGAAGCTACACCTATTTCAGCACCTGCTTTAGTCATAAAGGCTAAATCAGATTCACGCACTAATGAAGAACCAGCAACATTACATATAGTTAAACTAGCGCGATAACCTATTTGTTTGGCTAAACGAAGAGCCGCTAAGGTGTCCGCTGTTTCGCCCGACTGTGAAATAGTTACTAATAATGCATTTTTCGGTACATGTGATTGGCGATATCTAAATTCGCTGGCAATTTCGATATTACATGAAACACCGGCTAAGGCTTCTAGCCAGTAGCGCGCCACCATACCTGAATGATAACTGGTACCACAGGCAATAATTTGTACGTGCTCAATTTCTTGAAAAATAGCATCAGCACCCTCACCAAAGGTTTGGATATCTAGCACATTACCCATTAAGCGACCTTCTAAAGTATTGCGAATCGCTGTTGGTTGCTCGTAGGTTTCTTTAAGCATGTAGTGACGGTATTCGCCTTTATCGCCAGAATCGTGACTGACTTCAGACTCTTTCGCTTCACGTTCAACTGGCTTGCCGTCAGTATCAAAAATATTAACTTCAAAACGTGTAACTTCGGCAACGTCACCTTCTTCTAGAAACGAAAATTTACGAGTAACGGGTAATAATGCCAACATATCTGAGGCGATAAAGTTTTCACCGACACCGTAACCTATAACTAATGGGCTACCTGAACGCGCCACTACAACACGATCTTTATCGCGCGTGTCTACAACAACAGTGCCGTATGCACCTTCTAACTGTTTTACCGTAACTTGCACTGCACTTAACAAACTATCAGCAGTTTTTAATTCATGGTGAACTAAATGTGCAATAACTTCAGTGTCTGTTTCTGAAGTAAAAACATAACCTAAACCTTGTAAGCGCGTGCGTAAACTATCATGATTTTCGATAATACCATTGTGCACAACAGCAATAGTTTCAGACGAAACATGTGGATGAGCATTAATTTCACTTGGGGCACCATGAGTTGCCCAACGTGTATGCGCAATACCTGTACCGCCAGCAATTGGATTAGCATGTAATGCATCGGCAAGCTCTTGCACTTTACCTAAACGACGAGCGCGCATAAGGTTGTTATTGTTATCAATTATGGCAACACCTGCAGAATCGTATCCGCGATATTCTAATCGCTTTAAGCCTTCTACTAAAATGTCTGCTACATCACGCTGTGCGACAGCACCTACAATTCCACACATATTCTTTGTCCTTTTAACTGGCGATAACGAGGTTAACGCCTTGTTTAATTATTTCACTTCTCACGTCTTCAGGCATATCTGCATCTGTAATCAACGTGTGAATCTTTTCCCAAGGTAATTCTAAATTGGGAATTTTTCGATTAAGTTTTTCTGAATCTAACATAACAATAACTTCACGAGACACTTCCGCCATCACGCGACTTAAGCCTAAAAGCTCATTGAATGTTGTTGTGCCACGGGCTAAATCGATACCATCAGCACCAATAAATAACTGATCAAAATCATAAGAGCGCAATACACTTTCGGCCACTTGACCTTGGAATGATTCAGAATGCGGGTCCCAAGTTCCACCGGTCATCAATAATGTTGGTTCATTTTCAAGCGCATGTAAATCAGACGCAATAGCCAATGAGTTAGTCATAACCACTAAACCTTGTTTAGCACTTAACTCACGCACAAGCGCTGATGTTGTACTACCGCTATCTAAAATAATGCGGTTATGATCACGAATAAGCGATGCCGCTGTTTTTGCTATTATTATCTTTCGTTTCGAAAGCTTTTCAGTTTTAGGTTCGGTAATTTCATGCGGTAAAGGCACAGCTCCGCCGTATCGGCGTAGTAGCAAACCGCTATTTTCTAAAACAGCTAAGTCTTTACGAATAGTAACTTCTGAGGTATCAAACATTTTTGCAAGGCTATCAACACTTACTTCACCTAAATTGCTTAACTCTGCAATTATGGTATGACGACGCTGTTGGGTATTTCGTTTTGACATTGCTTTCGTTTACACTCTTAAAAGTTTCGATTTAAAACTTAGCTATTAGAACAAAAGCTGAAAATAAAAACAATATTTATCTAAGATCTAATCCTCTATCAAAGCTTTATAAGCCAAATAATATTGATAACCGGGATCTGTAAGTAACTTACCAGCAGCCAATTTAAGTTTTTCTAACATGCCACTTTCTGTATTTATATTCGCAGCAATATAACTCTCTCGACGTGTTTCTGGTAAAACGTGAACAGAAATTAACGCTTCAGCGTTTTGTTGTTGCTCGGCAAAAAAATCGATTAAAACATTAGGGTCGGTAAAAATTAAATCGACTTTACCTGATAAGAATAGTGCGATCCCATGCTTTAAAGATGACACAACATAAAGATTAGTTTTTTCGCTAAAGCCTAAGTTCACTAATGAGTGATAACCATAACTGTCTCGTATAACAATGATGGTTTTGGATCTTGCTTCACTCAAGGTTTCAATTCGGTTTTCAGGTCTACTTTTCAATGAGACAAAGCCACGCTCAAGTTCGCTAACTTTAATCAGCCAATGAAACTTATCTTCTCGCGCTTGTGTTCGTACCATACTAACAACTAAAGTATTTTCCCGATTTAATACCGTTTGATATGCTCTAGACCAAGGCAATAGTTCAAGCGGGGCTTGCAGTTGACTATGTTGTAATAGTAATTTGAGGATTTCTGCGCTTGGACCTTTTACTTCATTATTTTCGTGATATTGCAGCATAGGATGTTCGGCTGCAACAGCCATTAAAGCTGAATCAGCTCGAACACAATTCATAAACAAAAGATTTATGAAAACCAGCTTTAACAAAAATAGAGTTATAAAAGATCCTTTCATGCTTTGTTTTATTTCTTAGTAGGTCGCTTCCAACCGGCAATATTACGCTGCTTGCCACGGGCTACACTTAATTCGTTATCATCAACATTTTTAACAATAACCGAACCTGCCGCTGTTGTTGCCATTTTACCAATAGTAACAGGGGCTACTAACGAAGCATTTGAGCCGATAAATGCACCAGCACCAATAATAGTTTTAGCTTTATTTACACCATCGTAATTACAGGTAATAGTACCAGCACCAATGTTAGCCTGAGCGCCAATTTCAGCATCACCTAAATAGCTTAAATGACCGGCTTTTGCTCCTTCGCCTAAGCGAGTTTTTTTCATCTCAACAAAGTTACCAATGTGAGAGTCACGCATTAATTCAGAGCCTGGACGTATACGAGCAAATGGACCTACTGAAGCTAGATCACCAATTATAGCTCCATCAACCATTGAATTAGGTTTAATTTCAGCACCTTGTCCGATACTGCAATCTTTCAATATACAATTTGCGCCAATAATCGCATTATCAGCAATATCAACATTACCTTCGAAAATACAGTTAACGTCAATCACCACTTCTTGACCAACGGTAACATTGCCTCGAATATCAATGCGATTAGGATCACGTAAACTTGCGCCGGCAATCATTAACTCTTCAGCTTTTCTGAGTTGATAAGCTCTTTCTAAACCCGCTAATTGCACACGATTATTTGCGCCTTCTACTTCAATTTCGCTATCAGGATGAGCCGTAGCAATAAGCTTACCTTCTTGATGACAAGCGGCAATAATGTCAGTTAAGTAATATTCACCTTGTGCATTGTCGCTTGATAAATTCGCTAACCAGCGTTTTAAATCGCCACCATTAGCCAGTAATATTCCAGTATTCGCTTCATTGACTAATAGTTGCTCAGCGCTTGCATCTTTTTGTTCAACAATACCCACTACAGTGCCTGAACTATCGCGCATAATTCGACCGTAGCCAGTTGGGTTTGCTAAATGCACGGTCAATAGCGCCATACCCTGATCAGGTTTAGCAGCGATTAAACGTTGCAGCGTACTAACTTTGGTTAAAGGTACGTCTCCGTAGAGTACCAGCACATTTTCATCGTCAGATAAAAATGGTGATGCCATATCAACAGCATGACCTGTACCTAATTGCTCTTTTTGTTCAACAAAGGTTAAATCATCACCCGTGACTTTCGCTTTAAGCACATCGCCACCAAAGCCATAAACTAAATAGATATTTTCACTATCTACTTGGCGCGCTGCGTCAATTACATGAGACACCATAGGCTTTTCAGCTACGGGATGAAGAACTTTAGGTAAGGCAGAACGCATGCGAGTGCCTTTACCTGCCGCTAAGATAACAACAGAGAGAGCCATAATTAATCCGATTAAATTTATAAAGTTACTTATATCAAGTTGATGAGTAAGCATAAACTCATCAGTTTTTGATAATGTATAGCAACATTGTAACGTTAAATTACCTGCTTCTCTATTAAAAATAATATTAACAACTTGTTGGGAGTTATGACTTTTTATCCTCCTGAAAAAACCTCTTAAGGTGTATCGCACCTCACAAGTAATTGAGTGTATAATGAAGCCAACAAAACTAAGACCTTTATAGATTTAGGATCCCATATAAATGATGCCCATTGCTGAGCAAATTGCCACAGAACTTGATGTAAAAACCAGCCAAATAAATGCTGCTATAAACTTATTAGATGAAGGCGCGACAGTGCCTTTTATTGCTCGTTATAGAAAAGAAGTTACCCAAGGACTTGATGACAATCATTTGCGCCATCTTGCGCAACGCTTAGTTTATTTACGTGATTTGGCTGATCGCAGAAAAGTTATTATCAATAACATTGAGCAGCAAGGTAAGTTAACCCCAGCATTAGCCAATGAGCTTAATAATGCTGACAACAAAACACGTTTAGAAGACCTTTATTTACCTTATAAGCCTAAAAGAAAAACTAAAGGGCAAATTGCCATAACCGCAGGCTTAGAGCCTTTAGCCAATAAGATTTATAACAACTGGCAACTAGACCCAACACAAGAAGCAAAGGCTTTCATTAATAAAGAGCAAGGCTTTAATGATGAAGTTTCTGTACTTGAAGGGGCTCATTTCATCTTGGTTGAGCGTTTTGCTGAAGATGCCAATTTAATCCAAAAATTACGCCGTCACTTACTTAAGCAAGCTCACTTGTGTAGTAAATTGATAAAGGGCAAAGAAAAAGAAGCAGCAAAGTATCGCGATTATTTTGAACATTCAGAATTATTAAAATCGGTACCGTCACACCGCATGTTAGCCATGTTACGTGGTCGTAATGAAAAACTTTTATCATTAAATATTGATACAGACCCAGGGCAAGAAGGGGCATTTTCAAGCGCACAACAAATAATTACTGAACATTTCAATCTACGCTTAACGGGCCAAGCTGCAGCAGAGTTTTTAACAAAAGTGGTACAAACTACGTGGAAAGTAAAACTTAGCCAAAGTTTAGAAACAGAATTATTAGGACAATTACGAGAACAAGCTGAAGTAGAAGCGATTAAGGTTTTTTCACGTAACTTAAACGACTTAATGATGGCAGCACCCGCAGGTGCGAAAGTAACTTTAGGCTTAGATCCTGGGCTTCGAACTGGCTGTAAATTAGCTATCGTCGATGCTACCGGTAAATTATTGCAAACCGCCACCATATTCCCACATGCCCCGCAAAATCATTGGGATAAGTCAGTTCGTACTTTAGTTAACTTATGTCAGCAACATAAAGTAGAATTAGTTGCCATAGGTAACGGTACTGCTTCACGCGAAAGTGACAAACTGATTGCTGATGTTATAACTAAACTAGAAAACAACAAACCAACCAAAGTAATTGTCAGTGAAGCTGGCGCTTCGGTTTATTCAGCATCTGAATTTGCCGCCAAAGAATTTCCAGATTTAGATGTGTCTATTCGTGGTGCTGTTTCTATTGCTCGACGCTTGCAAGACCCTCTAGCAGAGTTAGTTAAAATAGATCCCAAAGCGATTGGTGTAGGACAATATCAACATGATGTTAGTCAAAGCCAGCTCAGCCAAACCTTAGACAACGTTATTGAAGACTGTGTTAACGCGGTGGGTGTTGACCTAAACAGCGCTTCTGCAGCGTTATTAATGCGTGTGTCCGGTTTAAACAAAACCATGGCAAATAACGTAGTAAGTTTTCGCGATGAGCACGGTCGATTCAACAACCGTAATGAATTAAAAAAAGTCGCACGTTTAGGGCCGAAAGCTTTCGAACAAGCTGCAGGGTTTTTACGCATAAATAATGGTAATAATCCGTTAGATTTCTCAGGTGTTCACCCTGAAACCTATAGTTTAGTTGAGCAACTATTAAAACAACTTAACACCGACATCAATAATGTTATAGGCAATAAAGCAACGTTAGAAAAAATTAATGTTGAAAGCTTAGTAAGTGATGCTTTTGGTGAAGTTACGGTTAAAGACATTATTAGTGAGTTAGAAAAACCGGGGCGTGATCCGCGACCAGAGTTTAAAACGGCAACGTTTCAAGAAGGTGTTAATACCATTAACGACTTGAAGGTTGGCATGATACTCGAAGGCATTATTTCAAATGTGGCTAATTTTGGTGCTTTTGTCGATATTGGTGTCCATCAGGACGGCTTAGTACATATTTCATCGCTGACCGATAAATTTGTTAGTGATCCGCATGAAATTGTCAAAGCGGGTGAAGTGGTTAAAGTTAAAGTCATGGAAGTTGATCCACAACGTAAGCGCATTAGTTTAACCATGCGCTTAGATGAAGCGACACCTCAAGTGAAAAGTCAGCCGACTGAGAAGTCGCAAAAAGCGCCTCATAATGACAAAAATACTAAGCCAAATCATCACAAAAATAAAGTCAGAACACAGCAGCCAAAAGTAGATAATAATGCTGCCATGGGTAATGCTTTTGCCGACGCTTTTGCTAAGTTGAAGAAATAGCTTTGAGATTTAAGTTACAGCATTATTAGCTTTTACCTAACAATGCTGTAGCCATTATCAAGATGGCTTAGAGCGGCCTGAGCATCGTCACTTTTTCATATCCATGTGACTATGACATACCGTTCATCCTGAACATCGTCACTCTTTCACATCCGTGTGATCGTGACATACCGTTCATCCTGAACATAAAAAAGGGGAAGCAAAAGCTTCCCCATAAATAACCTCGGTTGGGAGGTTAACTAACGCAAGATAGTAAACTAAAGCACGTACTTAGCTGAAAATTGTACATAGTCAGAATCGGCATTTTGATCTGCTGATTCAAAATTACCTACTTCAAAACCAAATGATAATTCTTTAGTATAGTTTTTAAAGATATTCACACCCCAATGTCTTCTGTCGGCATCTGAAACTTCTGTTGTCGTTTTACCGAAGAATGCTGTACTGCGAATGTCGTCACTCCAGAAATGGCGGTAAGCGACCATAAATGAGGTTGTTTCTTCGACTTCTTCACCAACTAAATCACGAGCAGCTACCACGCCTACATAACGTCCGGTTTCACCGCCATGTAATTGGAAACGTATATCATCTTTACCAAAGGTTTTTACATTACCCGCAATACCGTAACCAAATGCTGACTCAGAATTACCACCGAGCGTATTTAATTGTCGAGCTAAACCCGCAACAGAAACGTTACCCCAATCACCTTTAAAGGTATATTTAGCAATAACATCTGGCAATTTATCTTGGGTTGGATCACCTTTATCTGACTCAGGGTTTTCTATCGAAACTTGGAAATTTCCTTGGGTATAGCGAACTTGGCCTTGACGAATAAACGCGGCGGCATTTAGTGGACCAGCAAAATCAGCTGCTTCTGCTAAAGCACTTGTATTGACAAAAGTTGACCACGTTTGACCAACTAAAATGTTTTTATATTTAATAAATGCATGACGTAATCTTGGACTAGCCGAGTTCGATACAATTTCGTTACCACCGCCGCCATGAAAATCAAGTTCAATAAAACCAGTGATATCACCATGAACATATTTAGTGTTAAAACGAGACTCGGTTGCACGAAAGCTAGTGCGAGAAATATCACCTACATTACCAGCACCAACCCAATAATCGTTAGTAATACTGTTAATGTTACCGTCAACATAACGCGTATCTAATTTTATATAGCCACCAAAGGCTGTCTCTTATACACATCTCCGAGCCCACGAGACCGTACTAGATCTCG
>OMOM01000561.1_pt1 | contig 17486 bp, 16 predicted proteins | sample 1646501 | NCBI WGS metagenome assembly OMOM01 (sample SAMN05416802, study PRJEB24817) | seawater metagenome | isolation source: Sea water | place: Canada:Atlantic | collected 2013-07
CTCGTGGGCTCGGAGATGTGTATAAGAGACAGGGCCAGAGCCAAGAGTGATTGTTCGCTTTTGGATAATTTCTTTAGTGTTAGTTTTGATTGGCTTAGCCACTCTGAAATTAAGGTAAATATAAACGCGTGAATAAACATTTGCATCAGTCGGTAACGACACAATTAGCAAATAAGCGAATCGTGATCTTAGGTATAGGGATCACAGGATTGTCGTGCGCGCGTTTTTTACATCGTCATCAAATTTCATTTGCCGTAAACGATAGTCGAGCAATGCCTATTTCGCCCGGTGATTTTAAACATCAATTTGCAGATAATACTTTGGTACTTGGGCAGTGGGACTCTGCATTGATCGCCCAAGCAGAAGTGTTAATTGTCAGTCCAGGTATTGATATTTCAGTGCCTGAAATTAGCCATGCTATTGCAAAAAATTGTGATGTTATTGGCGATATAGAACTATTTTGTCGCTTAAGTGATACGAAAATTATTGCCGTTACTGGCTCAAACGGTAAATCTACCGTGGTTTCAATGCTAAATTATGTTGGTAACGCACTAGGCTATCATGTGCAGTTGGGTGGAAATATTGGCTTGCCAGTACTTGATCAAATAGATGAAGTAGACGCTGATTTTATTGTGTTAGAACTGTCAAGCTTTCAGCTTGAAACAGTTAAAAGCATGAAAGCCTTAGCAGCGACCATATTAAATATTAGCGATGATCATTTAGATCGCCATAAAACCATAGAAAATTATGCTGCGATTAAGCAAAAAATTTATCAAAACGCACGTTATGCAATTTTTAATCGTGACGATGAATCAACTAAACCTATTGAAAATTGTACCAACACTGAACAGTTAAGCTTTGGCTGTGATTCAGCACAAAATGCAAATTTTGGTTTAGCTGATATTGATGGTGTTGTGCACTTAATGGACGGTGAAACAGCGTTATGTTCATTAACAGAGTTACCATTACAAGGTATTCACAATGCGGTTAATTATCTAGCGGTATTGGCTTTAGGAAAATGTGCGGGCTGGAATGTCGCTGCGATGCTAGCAAGCTTAATAACCTTTAAAGGCCTTGCACATCGTTGCGAAGTAATTGAAACAACCGATGGCATTTGTTGGGTAAACGACTCAAAAGCCACTAATGTTGGTGCAACACTTGCCGCTATTGAAGGGCTATCACCGACATTAAAAAACAATAAACTGATTTTGATTGCTGGCGGTGATGGCAAAGGTGCTGATTTTTCTCCGCTAACACAAGCGCTGACACAACACGTTGATTACTTGATCACATTAGGTAAAGACGGACGCGCTATTGCTTCATTACGATTACCAAATCAAGCCAGTACAACGACCCATGTTGAGACCTTATCAGCAGCAGTTTCGCTGGCTAAAAATCAGGCTAACGCAGGCGATATGGTTTTATTATCACCAGCTTGTGCCAGTTTAGATATGTTTTCAAATTATGTTGAACGCGGTGTTGTATTTATAAAGTCGGTGCTAACGCAAAAGGAGCCTGTGTAATGTCGGTTTCTTTTGCAAACTTGTCACAGTGGACAATGCCAACCTGGCTACAAGTTGAGTCTCGCTCGGTTGCCACCTTTGATCGCAGCTATGTATTACTTGCACTTAGTATGTACATGATAGGTTTAATTATGGTGGCAAGTTCTTCAATGCCAATTGCCGAGCGATTATTTGAAAACCCATTCCATTTCATCGTCAGACATATGATTTATATCGTATTAAGTTTAGGAGTTGCAGGCCTAACTTTACAAATTCCAATGCAGCGCTGGCATCAATTTAGCAGTAATTTATTGATATTGGGCATTGTTTTACTGGTTGTTGTTTTAGTCGTTGGCCGAAATGTTAATGGCTCTACACGCTGGATCGCCATTGGACCGATAACGATACAGGCGGCAGAGCCAGCAAAGTTGTTTTTCTTTTGCTATTTATCTGCCTACCTAGTGAGAAGACGTGATGAAGTCATGGAAAACGTTAAAGGTTTTGCCAAACCATTAATCGTTTTTGGAGCGTTAAGTGGTTTGTTATTAATGCAACCAGATTTAGGCACCATTATCGTGATGTTTGTCACCACCTTTGGCTTATTGTTTCTAGCCGGTGCTAAGTTATGGCAATTTATAGCTATTTCAGGTGTAGGGGTCACATTATTATCAATGCTAGCGTATTTCTCTCCGTATCGCTGGGCAAGGGTGACGGGCTTTCTTGACCCATGGAAAGACCCTTTTGGCAGCGGTTATCAGTTAACACAATCGTTAATGGCTTATGGTCGCGGTGAAACATTTGGTCAAGGCCTTGGCAATAGTGTACAAAAATTAGAATATCTACCTGAAGCACATACCGATTTTGTTATGGCTGTGCTTGCAGAAGAATTTGGCTTTATCGGCATAAGCGTTATTTTAATCTTAAGCATGAGCTTGGTTTTTAAGGCTTTATTATTAGGTAGAAAAGCCGTTAATCAAGAGAAGTATTTTGAAGGTTTTTTTGCTTACGCAATTGGTATTTGGTTTTGTTTTCAAGCAGCCGTAAATATAGGCGCTAGTGCAGGCATAGTACCGACCAAAGGTTTGACCATGCCACTAATAAGTTATGGTGGTAGTTCCATGATCATTATGACTATGGCGGTCGCCGTTTTAATCCGTATAGATCACGAAATAAGATTACAAAGTATTCAAGCAACCAGTCGCGCTACTGGTACTCATAAAAGCACTAAGAAGAAATCAAGTAAAGTGAAGAAAACTAAAATTATCGAGGGCGGCAATGACTGAACAAGTAAGTCATGAAGTTAAACGCCCAACACTGCTCGTAATGGCAGGTGGAACCGGCGGACACATATTCCCAGGCATTGCTGTTGCAGATGCACTGGTAAAACAAGGTTGGAATATCCATTGGCTGGGCACGGCTCAGCGAATGGAAGCCGATTTGGTGCCTAAAAATGGCTATCCAATTTCATTTATAAACATGGCAGGCGTGCGTAATAAAAACTGGCAAACATGGTTGAAAACACCGTTTAAAATTATGCAGTCTGTTATGCAGTCTATCCAGATTTTACGCAAAGTTAAGCCAGATGTTGTGTTAGGAATGGGAGGCTACGCAAGTGCTCCAGGTGGAGTAGCTGCTTGGCTACTAGGAATTCCGTTGGTATTGCATGAACAAAATGCCGTTGCAGGTATGAGTAACCGTTTTCTTTCGTATTTAGCAACGACAACCTTAAGTGCGTTTCCGGGAGCTTTTAGTAAAAGAGTGACTTCTAAAGTCGTTGGCAACCCATTACGTAGCGATATTATTGCCATAAAAAATGTTGTTCCTGCACAGCCTGCTACCAGTAAAAAAGTGTTAGTTGTTGGCGGAAGTTTAGGGGCAAAGATACTGAATGATGTAGTGCCGCAAGCGATGAATCAAATCAAGGTGCAAAGTATTGATGTTTGGCATCAAACAGGCGGCGGTAATGAACAAGCCGTACTAAAAAGTTATCAAGATTACGGCTTACCTGAAGAAAAGGTCAAGGTAACAGAATTTATTGAAGATATGGCAGCAGCTTATGAATGGGCCGATGTTGTTATTTGTCGAGCAGGTGCACTTACTGTGTCGGAATTAGCCATGGCAGCAAAACCGGCAATATTTGTACCTTTGCCACATGCGGTTGATGATCATCAAACTAAAAACGCTATGTATTTAGTTAATTGTGGCGCGGCAAAGTTAATTCCACAAAAAGAGTTTAATGGCACCACACTAGGGCAAACGCTAAATAGCCTGTTTATATCAGATAAAGTAGTGCAGCAAATGTCTAAAGCTGCACACAACGCTGCCCATGCTGATGCAACGAATCTCGTTTCATCAGCTTGTATTGAAGTAGCAAAAATATGAGTAAATTAATGACAGCACAAAATGACAAAAATACTATATCAAACCTGAGCAATAACAGGGTGCCAGAAATGCGCCGTGTGAAAACCATCCACTTTGTTGGTATTGGTGGCGCGGGTATGGGTGGTATTGCTGAAGTATTGTTAAATGAAGGTTATCAAATTACTGGCTCTGATATTGGAGAAAACCAAGTCGTTAAACGACTAATGGCTTTAGGTGCAAAGGTAACTATAGGCCATCACGCTGATAATGTTTCTGGCGCCAGTGTTATTGTGGTTTCAACCGCTATTGATAGTGAAAATCCTGAACTGACTGCAGCATACGAGCAACGTATCCCTGTTGTTCGAAGAGCTGAAATGTTAGCCGAGTTAATGCGTTTTCGTCATGGTATTGCCATTGCCGGTACACATGGTAAAACCACCACTACAAGCTTAATTGCCAGTATTTTTGCACAAGCAAATTTAGATCCTACTTTTGTTATTGGCGGTTTACTAAATAGTGCTGGAACGAATGCTCGTTTAGGTAGTAGCCGTTATTTAATTGCTGAAGCAGATGAAAGCGATGCGTCATTCTTACATTTACAACCTATGGTTTCAGTGATCACAAACATTGACGAAGATCATATGGAAACGTATGAAGGTGATTTTGAAAAACTTAAAGATACCTACATCGAGTTTTTACATAACTTACCTTTTTATGGTTTAGCCGTGGTTTGCTTAGATAACCCAGTCGTGCGAGAAATTTTACCGCGTATTAGTCGTCAAGTTATTACCTATGGCTTTTGCGAAGATGCAGACGTAAGGGCAACACAATACCAACAATCAGCCGGTATGAGTTCATTTGTTGTTGAACGTAAAGACAGTGCTCCTTTAGCTATAAGTGTTAACTTGCCCGGCGAGCATAATGTATTAAATGCCTTAGCAGGTGTTGCAGTAGCTATTGATGAAGGTGTTGCCGACATTGCTATTCAACAAGCTCTACAAGGTTTTGCAGGCATAGGCAGACGTTTCGAAAAACTAGCAACATTGCAAACCGAGCAAGGCGAAATGATGCTAATTGATGATTACGGTCATCATCCAACAGAAGTGAAAGCAACCATATCTGCAATGCGTAACGGCTGGCCTGAAAAAAGATTGATCATGGTATTTCAACCTCATAGATATTCGCGCACCCGTGATTTATATGAAGACTTTGTGGAAGTGCTATCTGAAGTTGATTGCTTATTTTTACTTGATGTTTACGCTGCAGGCGAAGCGCCAATTGCCAATGCCGACAGTAAAAGTTTAGCGCGTAGTATTCGTTTACGTGGCCAAATAGAACCTATTTATGTTAGCGACAGTGATAAATTAGCCGAACTAATCTCTGCTCAATTGCAAGATGGCGACATGGTTATTACACAAGGTGCCGGAAATATTGGTGCAATTGCGCGTAGTTTAGCTGCAGATGAAAAGTTGACGGTGACAAACTCATGAAACCTTTAATGGAACAAAAGTTAGCCGTACTTTATGGCGGTACATCAGCAGAGAGAGCTGTGTCTCTAAATTCAGGTGTCGCGGTTGCTAAAGGCTTAGAGGCTGCTGGTTTTAAAGTACAGCTTATTGATACTCAAGACTACTGTTTAAGCGATCTTGTAAAGCTTGATATTGATCGAGTTTTTATTGCCTTGCATGGCCGAGGTGGTGAAGACGGCTGTGTACAAGGTGCATTGCAATATATGAATATTCCCTACACAGGTTCTGATGTGTTGGGCTCTGCATTATCGATGGATAAAATTCGCAGTAAGCAAGTATTTCAAGCGTTGAACTTACCTACCGCGGCTTTTGCTATTGTCGATAAAGCGCAATATCAAATGGCAGATGCAGAAAAAATTCTGCAACAGCTAGGTAACATGGTTATGGTGAAGCCAGCTAATGAAGGCTCCAGCATAGGAATGTCTAAGGCAAATAATGCCGAAGAATTGCATCAAGCGCTTATTGCCGCGTTTAACTATGACCACCAAATATTAGTAGAAGCTTGGGTTCAAGGTCCTGAATACACGATTGCGATTTTAGGCCAAACGGCTTTACCTGTAATTCATATGGAAACGCCAAACGATTTTTATGATTACGATGCGAAATATAAATCTAATACTACGCAATATCACTGTCCTTGCTCACTTTCAAATGAGGACGAAGTTGAACTTCAATCGATAGCATTAAAGGCGTTCAACGCCACGGGTGCAAAAGGTTGGGGACGTGTTGATGTCATGCGAGATAGCCAAGGACAATGGCAGATACTAGAAGTAAATACTGTACCAGGTATGACAGAAACGTCATTAGTGCCTAAAGCTGCAAAAGTATTTGGTTTAAGTTTTAGTGAGTTAGTAACAAAAATTGTAGAAATAAGCGCGGAAGGTAGCGCGTAAGTTATGGCAACGTCACAACAACTTCCGTTAAAGGAAGAGCTCTCAAACCTGCATTGGTCATTTTGGTTAGGGGTTACGTTTTTCGTTGCGGTTATTATTGCGATTTTATCGTTTGGTATTTTTTTAAACAAACAATTGAGTGCTGAAGAGTCGGCACCTGTTACATCTATTGCTATAGCGGGTGAAATGCCGTATACAACGCGTGCAGATATTGAAGGTGCAATAGAAAAAGTTAACTTAGGTAATTTTTTCAACTTAGATGTTAATGATGTACAGAAAAAAGTGGCCATGTTGCCATGGGTTTATTCAGTTTCTGTACGTAAAAAGTGGCCTGATGAACTGAAGATCTATGTGGTAGATCAGAAGCCTATCGCTCATTGGAATGGTGACTTTTTAATAAATGTTAATGGCAAGGCTTTTCAGGCGGATGTAAAGCGCTTAGCCAAAAAATTACCCGCCTTTTTTGGGCCAGAAGGTAGTGAGCAAATAGCATTAGACAATTTTATAAATTTGAACAAGCTATTGGATTTTAGCCAATTAGCAATTGATGAATTAGTGCTGACTGAGCGTTTTGCTTGGCAGCTAATCTTAAATGATGGCATTACCATTGATTTAGGACGAGATAATAGAGTAGAACGTATACAGCGTTTTATGGATATTTATCCAGAAATTAAATTACACAAAAAGGAAGGCCAACAAGTTGATTACGTTGACCTGAGATACGATACCGGTTTAGCCGTTGGTTGGAAGACCTCGGATAATAAAGAAAGAGTTTAGCCTGAATGTCAAAAATAACTGAAAGAAATTTAGTGGTTGGATTAGATATTGGAACGTCAAAAATTTCAGTAGCTGTTGGCGAGATCACGCCTGATAACCAGCTCAGTATCGTAGGGGTTGGAAATCAACCTGCTCGTGGCATGGATAAAGGCGGTGTTAATGACTTAAACCTCGTTATTCAGTCCATTCAACGTGCGATTAATGAAGCTGAATTAATGGCTGATTGTCATATTACCTCAGTTTATCTTGGCATTTCTGGTAAGCATATCAGTTGTCAAAATGAAAACGGTATGGTGCCAATTAATGACAAAGAAGTCATGCAGGACGATGTAGATAACGTGATTCATACGGCGCGTTCAGTACCTATTTCTGCTGAACGTCGGATGTTACATGTGTTACCTCAAGAATATAGTATTGACTGTCAAGATGGCATTAAAAGCCCTATTGGTATGTCAGGCGTAAGAATGGAAGCCAAAGTTCATATTGTAACGTGTGCTAATGACATGGCTAAAAACATTGTTAAATGTGTTGAGCGTTGCGATTTAAAGGCTGACCAATTAATTTTTTCAGCACTTGCCTCTAGCTACGCCATTTTAACTGACGATGAAAAAGAGCTCGGTATTTGTGTTGTTGATATGGGTGCAGGCACCATGGATATTGCTGTTTTTACTGGCGGAGCGTTACGCCATACTGCAGTTATTCCAGTTGCAGGTAACCAAGTCACTAGCGATATAGCTAAAATATTTCGCACACCATTAAGCCATGCTGAAGACATTAAAGTGCAGTATGCCTGTGCATTGCGCCAAATGGTGAGCATGGAAGAAAACATTGAAGTACCCAGTGTTGGAGGACGTCCAGCGCGTTCAATGTCTCGTCATACTTTAGCTGAAGTTGTTGAGCCTAGGTATCAAGAGTTATTTGAACTGATACAAGAAGAATTAAGAGAGTGTGGTTTAGAAGATCAAATTGCCGCAGGTTATGTATTAACTGGCGGTACCGCAAAAATGGAAGGTGTGGTTGAGTTTGCTGAAGAAGTATTTCAAATGCCAGCTCGTGTAGCGCAACCTTCTGACGTATGTGGATTGAAAGAGTATGTAAACGACCCAACATACTCCACGGTTGTTGGCTTATTGCATTACGGCATGCAGGCGAGTCAGCAACAAAGTAACGAACAAAAGAAAAGTGAGTCAGTTGGTAGTATCGGATCGAAAATACTGGCTTGGTTTAAAGGCGAATTTTAATTAGTGGCATTAGCGGCTAATTAAAGGTGTAAGAAAAGTGTTTTGGTGGAACAAAACGTAATAAAAATCGGAGATAATAAAATGTTTGAATTAATGGAAGATCATAACGAAGAAGCAGTCATCAAAGTTATAGGCGTTGGTGGTGGTGGTGGTAATGCGGTAGAACACATGGTTTTACAAACCATTGAAGGTGTTGAATTTATTACCGCAAATACTGACTCGCAAGCATTACGTAATTCAGCGGCGAATGTTACTTTACAACTTGGCCACGATGTTACAAAAGGTTTAGGCGCTGGCGCTAATCCAGAAATCGGTCGTCGCAGTGCAGAAGAAGATAGAGAAACCATTAAAGAAGCACTTAAAGGTGCTGATATGGTATTTATCGCTGCAGGTATGGGCGGTGGTACGGGTACTGGTGCAGCACCTGTAGTAGCTGAAATTGCCAAAGAAATGGGTATTTTAACGGTTGCAGTAGTAACCAAACCTTTCCCATTCGAAGGCAAAAAACGCATGAATTATGCCGATCAAGGTATTGAGTTTTTATCAAAAAATGTCGATTCATTGATCACTATTCCAAACGAAAAATTGTTAAAAGTATTAGGCCCAGGTACAAGCTTATTAGATGCTTTTAAAGCGGCTAATGATGTCCTATTAGGAGCAGTGCAAGGTATTGCGGAACTTATTACTCGACCGGGACTCATAAATGTCGATTTCGCCGATGTTAGAACGGTAATGTCTGAAATGGGTACAGCAATGATGGGCTCAGGCACAGCATCTGGTCCTGATCGTGCAGAAGAAGCCGCAGAAGCCGCAATTTCTAGTCCGTTACTTGAAGACGTTGATTTAGCCGGCGCTCGTGGCATTTTGGTCAACATTACTGCGGGTATGGATATCAGTATTGATGAGTTTGAAACTGTAGGTAACATGGTTAAAGCTTTTTCATCTGAAAATGCTACGGTAGTTGTTGGTGCGGTTATTGATCCTGAAATGACAGAAGATCTGCGTGTTACCGTTGTAGCAACAGGTATTGGTGCAGAGCGCAAGCCTGACATAACACTAGTTAACCCTGCGCCTATTGCTGAACCGCAAGTGGTTGGTGGTGATTATATCCCAAGCGCACAACCAGAGTTATCAGCGAGTCCGGTAACTATGCCAGAAGCAAATGCTCAAGCACAAAAAGTAGCGGCAACAGAGCTTGATGATTACTTAGATATTCCAGCATTTTTACGCAAACAAGCTGATTAATCGCTATTAATTTGGCTTGCTAATAATGCTATAAAAGTTGGAATATTGATTTTGTTAGGCTTTTTTGATATATTACGTCTCCGCTTAAATCAGTGGCGGCTAATAAATATAAAATATAGGCTTAAGAAGGCTATTTATGATTAAACAACGTACGTTAAAAGAAAGTGTCTCTGCCATTGGTGTAGGGTTACATAAAGGTGAAAAGGTGCAGATAACTCTCCGTCCTGCGCCTGCTAACACCGGTATTATTTTTCGCCGAGTTGATTTAGATCCCGTTGTCGATATCCCCGCGACACCGGAAGCTGTGGGCGAAACTACCCTTTGTACATGTTTAGTGAATGAGCAAGGTGTTCAGATTTCCACCGTCGAACATTTGCTTTCTGCTGTTGCAGGTTTAGGTATTGATAACCTTATTGTTGAGGTTGACTCACCTGAGATTCCAATTATGGATGGCAGTGCTTTACCGTTTGTATATTTAATACAGTCGGTAGGCATTGAAACATCAAATGTTGCCAAACGCTTTTTACGCATTACTAAAACTATTCGCGTTGAAGAAGGTGATAAATGGGCCGAATTAAAGCCTTATGAAGGATTTCGCGTAAACTTCGCTATTGAATTCGAACATCCTGTAATCGTAAATACTTGTCAAGCGATGAGTATGGACCTTTCAAGTTGTTCGTTTATCAAAGAAATTAGTCGTGCACGTACTTTTGGTTTTATGAAAGACATTGAATTCTTACGCTCACATAATTTAGCGCTAGGTGGCAGTTTAGAAAATGCTATTGTGTTAGATGAATATCGTATGCTTAATAAAGATGATCTTCGCTATGATGACGAGTTTGTAAAACATAAAATTCTTGATGCCATTGGTGATTTATACATGAGCGGTGTTAGTATTTTAGGTGAACTTAATGCCTTTAAATCTGGTCATGCATTAAATAACATCTTGCTACGAGAAGTATTTAAGCAAGTTGATTGTTGGGAATGGGTGACATTTGAAGACAGTGCTAAGTCGCCTATTCAATATCAAGAGATTGAAGCAACGTCTTTTTAATAGATTTTCCTTTCAATACTTAGCAATTTAAACCAGTCGATGACTGGTTTTTTTATAACTAAAAAAAGGGTTGTTTAAGCAAAAAACTTTCAGGTAATAAGATGAAGGTATGCATAGGTGAAAACTGCTAATCGTTATTGATATACTCTTTGTTAGTTACAATAGATAGTCCTACTATTTCTTTGCATGTGCTGCTAGTTTTTCAAGTTTCTTGCGCAAACTATCGGGTGCAGTTTCAGCAATTTTTAATAAATGAGCTGCAGTTGCTGCCGAAATAGTCGAATTAATCGCATTAGGTATTATCGTTTTTTCAGGGATTTTGGGTCGAAATGGTGTGATTTTAATCTCGACTTGATTATAAGTATTGTCGGTCACTTTAATTAACTCACGACAAATATTTACTTTTTCAAATTGTAATCGCTGGCTCCAAACCGCTGAATTAACCTCTATAACGATGGCATTTGCCCTGAAATTGGCTATTTTCCACACATCTGCTGGCAGGTCGGGGCAGATTTGTCGTACAATGTCTGACAATACTGTTAAAGAGTTGGTTTTTGCGGCTATTTGTGCCAAAGTGCCTGACGTTGAATTAAACAGCGCTGACATGTCTGTAGGGATTCTAGATTTTCTTGCCATTAGTCAGCTCTGAACTATACGATGAATGAATTATGAGTTTAACATTACTATACCGTGGAAAGAACGTTAGATTTTCAATGAAGCTAAATAAGCTACATTGGTTTTCTGCTTTGACAGCCTTTGCGCTCGTATCTGGCTTTATTGTTCATTTAGTTATTTCTGCTGATGACATACCAAAAAACCCAATATATGGTATGTCTAGTCTACCGAGTACCCAAGCGCCTAAGGTAAATAGCCAAGTAACCGCTGTCACCATGAAATTAGCTGAGTTACAAAGCCAGGTATTAAGATTAAATGCCCTTGGAGATCGTTTAGCTGAAGAAGCTAATATTCCTGATAACGAATTTAACTTTCAGCAATCACCACCAAGTGGTGGGCCTATGATCCAGAGCAATGAAGATAAGCAACAGAGCTTAACGGAGTTACTGCTGAGCATAACATCATTAGAAAAAACCTTAGAACATGAAGAAAAACAATTAAAAATGCTTGAATCTGTCAGTTTTGGCCACCATATAGAAAATACAAGGTATTTATCTGGTCGACCTATTGTTAAAGGTTGGTTGTCTTCATATTATGGTATACGTAAAGACCCTTTTAATGGCAAAGCTGCCATGCATAAAGGTGTAGATTTTGCCGGAAAAGAAGATGCCGACATTATTGCGACTGCATCAGGTGTTGTAAGTTGGGCAAGTGACCGTTACGGCTATGGGCAATTAATTGAAATTAACCATGGTGACAGTTTAAAAACTCGCTATGGGCACAATAAAGAAATACTCGTTGCAGTAGGTGATGTGGTTAATAAAGGCCAGGTTATTGCTAAGATGGGTAGTACAGGGCGCTCTACAGGTCCACACGTACATTATGAAATTTTACACAATAATAAACAAATAGATCCAAAAAAATACGTTTATCGAAAAGCAAAAGAATAGCTTAAGCACTAATTTCAGTTGTGTAAAATACTCCTGCGATTACAATACTAAGCAAGTTTATGTGATCGGTTATACCGATCATTTTATTTTCAGCGGAAGATTTTCTTCTCAATATGGTTTAACACGATGTTTGTAAGTTTAATGACAAAATTGTTCGGTAGTCGTAATGATCGATTACTTAAGCAAATGCAAAAAGAAGTAAGTAAAATAAATGCACTAGAACCGGTTTTTGAAGCACTCAGTGATGAAGAACTAAAAGCAAAAACAACTGAATTTAAAGAACGTGTTGAGCAAGGTGAAGAACTAGATGTTATTCTGCCTGAAGCTTTTGCTGTAGTTCGTGAAGCAAGTAAACGCGTATTTGGTATGCGTCATTTCGACGTGCAAATGATCGGCGGCATGGTACTTAATTCAGGTAAGATTGCAGAAATGCGTACGGGTGAGGGTAAAACACTTACCGCCACATTACCGTCGTATTTGAACGCTTTAACGGGTAAAGGTGTGCATGTTATTACTGTTAACGACTACCTTGCTACACGTGATGGTGATTGGTGTCGTCCTTTATTTGAATTTTTAGGCATGACAGTCGGTTGTAACATCGCTGGTATGGCACCACAAGATAAACAAGCAGCTTACAATTCAGATATTACTTATGGTACCAACAATGAATTCGGTTTTGATTATCTTCGCGATAACATGGCCTTTTCACCAGAAGAGCGCGCTCAAAAACCATTAAACTTTGCCGTGATTGATGAAGTTGATTCTATCTTAATTGATGAAGCAAGAACGCCACTTATTATTTCAGGTCAAGCTGAAGATAGCTCAGAGCTATATCGTAATATTAATCTTGTCGTACCAACACTTGTACAGCAAGAAGAAGAAGATAAAGAAGGTGAAGAAAGTACCGGTGACTTCACTATTGATGAAAAAGCGAAACAAATTTATTTGACTGAGTTAGGTCAAGTTCACATTGAAGAAATCATGATCGAAAAAGGCTTAATGGAGCAAGGAGATTCACTTTTCTCAGCAGCAAACATTACCTTGCTTCATCATGTTATGGCCGCATTACGTGCGCATAAGCTATTTCAAAAAGACGTTGATTACATCGTAAAAGATGACGAGATTGTTATTGTTGATGAGCACACAGGTCGTACAATGGAAGGCCGACGTTGGTCAGAAGGTTTACATCAGGCTGTTGAAGCCAAAGAAGGTGTGAATATTCAAAACGAAAACCAAACATTGGCTTCTATCACTTTCCAAAACTTCTTCCGTATTTACAATAAATTATCGGGTATGACAGGTACAGCTGATACAGAAGCATTTGAGTTTAACCATATTTATGGTCTAGAGACTGTGGTTATTCCAACTAACCAGCCTATGGTACGTAAAGACTTACCTGACCTAATATATTTAACTGCTGAAGAGAAATTTGAAGCTATTTTAGAAGATATAAAAGATTGTGTTGAACGTGGGCAACCAGTATTGGTTGGTACTATCAGCATAGAAACATCAGAATTCTTATCTTCATTTTTAAAGAAAGCAAAAATTAAGCATAAAGTACTTAATGCTAAGTTTCACCAGCAAGAAGCTGAAATTGTTGCCGATGCAGGTAAAATTGCAGCCGTAACAATAGCTACAAATATGGCTGGTCGTGGTACTGATATTGTCTTAGGCGGTAATTTAAGTACTATGTTGGCTAAGCTTGAAAACCCAAGCGAAGATAAAATTGCACAAGTTAAAGCAGACTGGCAAGAAGAGCACGATAAAGTATTAGCGGTAGGTGGTTTACATATTGTTGCCACTGAACGTCATGAATCTCGCCGAATAGATAATCAATTACGTGGTCGTTCAGGTCGTCAAGGTGATGCTGGTTCAACACGTTTTTACCTCTCTATGGAAGATGGTTTAATGCGAATTTTTGCCTCAGAACGTATTACTAACATGATGCGTAAATTAGGCATGGAGCGTGGCGAAGCTATTGAACACCCTTGGGTTACCAAAAGTATTGAAAACGCACAACGTAAAGTTGAAGGTCGTAACTTCGATATTCGTAAGCAGTTACTAGAATTTGATGATGTATCAAATGATCAACGTAAAGTTATTTACGAGCAACGTAACGAATTAATGGACGAAGCTGATATTGCAGACGTTATCAAAGCGATACGAGCAGACGTTGTAAATGGCTTAATTGCACAACATATTCCACCACAATCGATGGAAGAAATGTGGGATGTAGAAGGCTTAGAAGAACGCTTTAAAGGTGAACTTACGCTTGAACTACCGATTGCAAAATGGCTAGAAGAAGATAAGAAGTTACATGAAGAAACCTTGCGTGAGAAAATTTTAGCAGAAGTTGAAGCCAGTTATATCGCGAAAGAAGAAATGGTTGGTGCTGAAGTTTTACGTCAATTTGAAAAAGCAGTTATGCTACAAAGCTTAGACTCGCACTGGAAAGAACATTTAGCGGCGATGGATCATTTACGTCAAGGTATTCACTTACGTGGCTATGCGCAAAAAAATCCTAAGCAAGAATTTAAACGCGAGTCGTTTGAGTTATTTGCTGAGTTGCTTGATAACTTGAAATATGATGTTATTGGTATTTTAAGTAAAGTGCAAATTAGAGCTGAGTCTGATGTTGAAGCCGTTGAAGAGCAACACAGAAAAGCAGATGAAGCGCCAAAAGAATTTAAACATGAATCAGCTTCTGAGCCAGAACAGGCAGCTATGCCGCGTGTGGGTCGCAATGAAGCTTGTCCTTGTGGTTCAGGTAAAAAATATAAGCAGTGTCACGGTAAATTAACTTAAATACTTAGCGAATTAATCGTAACCAAATGCCAGTCAATTGACTGGCATTTTTATATTCAGCCGTTCACTATTTCAACATAAGAACTTTTTTGTAGGCCGGGTTTTAGCGTATCACCTTTCAAACAAGCATAAATGAGATATCATCTGTACTGGATAAAAGCTTTTGAACTGGAATTTAGGATAAATTATGACAAAAATTGTGCATGTAGCTGTTGGTGTGATCAAGCTTGAGAATAAGTTTTTTCTTACTAAGCGCTTAATGGATAGCCATCAGGGCGGTTTGTGGGAGTTTCCAGGTGGTAAAGTAGAAAAAAATGAAACGGTACATCAAGCGCTTCATAGAGAGCTAAAAGAAGAAGTTTCGATAGATACTTTGTCATGCACATCACTAATGCAAATTAGCCATGATTACGGAGACAAAAAGGTGTTGTTAGATGTATTTGTAGTGGATAACTTTACTGGCGAGCCATTACCGTTAGAAGGGCAAGAATCAGGTTGGTTTACTTTAGCTGAATTTGACGCTTTAAACTTTCCTGCAGCTAATCAGGCAATTATTGAAAAGCTGCAAAAAACTTACCAATAATAACTGCATGTTTTAGTTATTATTTGCTGTCAGCTTATTTTTAATTGTTTTATAAAAATAAGCGTGTTGAGGTTTGTTATTCTGGTTCAACGAAAAACTTATTATGCTGGAGAAATTCGGCTTCTAGTGCATCGAGCATTTCTTCATTCAAATCAACAGCACCTTGAACAGGTTGACTAATTTTATGATTTTCATCAGCCCAATCGCCTATATCAATTAATTGGCAGCGTTTACTACAAAACGGTCGATATTTACTATCTTCTTGCCAAATAACTTCTTTTTTACACGTGGGACAAGCAACTTTTAGTGCCATATTAATTTGAATCCGTCGGTATGAGTAACGATTAGAAAGATAGCTATTATAAGAGAAAATTAACTATGCGGCTATAAAAAGCAGTCTGCTTTAAATTTTATAGCTGACGACAATTAGAATTAGGCTGCTGATACGACAAAATAGCTTATTAACAGCGAGCTAAATGAAATGTAGTCGCTTGTTTTGAATACTTACGTCCCGTTTCATTGCAAGGCATCATAAAGCGAATAGAGTATCTAAATCGATTACCACTGATCGTAGGATAAACAGGGTAATTATCTGGTACTTTGATACGTATAAGGATTAAACCCTCGCCATTATCTTGGTAAAAACCACTGTCTGTCGTTATTTCTTCAAATGCCGAACGTTGGCGGATAAACATCAGGTTAAGTGATAAAGCCGCTTTAATTTGTTCAAGCAGAGATAGCCAATAACGGCATTCCTCTTCTACTTTAGCGCTAGGCTGGTTTAACCAAAACTGCAACTGAGGTAAGTCAAAAAGAGAACTTCCACCTTGAATGGCAAAGCGTTGCTTTAAGCTTGTTAAGAACTTATCCGCTTTTAATTGTAGCCATAATGCCGAATGCACTTTTAGTTTACTGGAAAGTTGCACCGTTTTTTGTAAGTTGTCTTCAAGCGCAGCGCTATCAATATCAGGGTTCTGTGACCAAATGACTAAACTTTGCTCTAATTTCTCTAAATCTTTAATTAAGTCGCCACGTATATCATTGCGTTCAAGCGTATCTAAAATTGCAAACAAAGCATTAAAAAACACACTATGGCTACTGGCAATATTATATTGTAAACAGTCTGAAGCTTGAGCAAATAATTGCTCTAGTTTTAGGTAGTTACGGATACGCTCATTGAGCGGATGCTCATACAATATTGAAGTCATTTATTTGAAACTTTGTTTGAAGGTTAAGTCGGTTATTAGCTTATAGTAACCATAGCGAAGATAAATGGCGAATTTTTTGTAAAAAAATACCTGTCTACACAGCTTTATCTATAATGGATTATCTCTCATTATTGAGTAACAAAGTACGATATTTTTGATCTAACTTTGTAACCTGCTGCTGAATATTATCTAAACCAAGGTCTTGGTTGTTGATAATATCATCTGCAAAACTTAAGCGTTGCTCACTCGACATTTGACTCGCAATAATACGTTTTATTTCAGCAACAGAGCTTGGATCGCGCGCAGCCGTTCGGGCTATTTGGTTTGCTTCATCAATATTAATCACTAAGACTCGGTTTACTAATTTTTGTAAGCCATTTTCAATTAACAAAGGCGCAACGAGTACACAATAACTGCTGGTTGATTTTGAAATTTGCGCTAGTATTTCCTCACGAATAAGCGGGTGTAATAAGTTGTTGAGCCAAGTTTTATCGTCAAGATTACTAAAAATTTGGCTGCGAAGTTTTGTTCTATTCAGCTCGCCCGTTTCTGTTATAAAATCAGAACCAAAATAAGCTTCAATTGCAATAAGGGCTTTACTACCGGGAATTACAACAATACGGGCGGCAATATCAGCATCAATAATATCGATATCTAAATTGGCAAACATATCACCTGTCTCTTATACACATCTCCGAGCCCACGAGACCGTACTAGATCTCG
>OMOM01000573.1_pt1 | contig 17288 bp, 20 predicted proteins | sample 1646501 | NCBI WGS metagenome assembly OMOM01 (sample SAMN05416802, study PRJEB24817) | seawater metagenome | isolation source: Sea water | place: Canada:Atlantic | collected 2013-07
TCTACACCTCTCTATTCGTCGGCAGCGTCAGATGTGTATAAGAGACAGGCTTTTACTTGTTTCTTCATCCTTGTTTATTGCCTACTCAGGTGGGGTTGGCGACATTTCATCTAGTTTGCTTGGAGCTTTGGTTTTAGTGAGCTTTCCATTCTTCTTTGCGGTCAGTTTTATCGCAATGCTAGTTGGATTTGGTCAAACAATATTTTGGGGATACAAAACATTCAACTGCCTCAAATCAGAGATTCCCTCAAGCGAACGTTTTTGGATTGGCACTAGATTAATGCTTCGCTCAATTAATCTTACAGAACAGGGTAAGGAATATAGAATCTTGTTTATTCGTAGTTATTATTGGTTTGCACTCGCTGTTTTTTTGGCCGCGCCCTTACTCTTAATGGGGGTTGTTTTTAGTGCTACATAAAGAACCTAACAAACAAATTAAGTTCGCCCGCTGCGCGGGCTGGGACGCAAACATATGGGCTGCTCACTTCGTTCGGATTTTAGCCCACATGCCTGCGCCCCTTATTTAAAAGTTAGCCACTTAAAGGAAATAATATGACAGGCAGGTTTTTTAAGATCGCAACGGTTATCGTCGTGCTACTACTTCTAATAAGGCCAGACACTATTATGTTGGCTTTGTTTATAGATTCTGTTGGTTTAGAACTTTTTTTATTTCTAGTCAGCCTTCAATTTAAAACATTTACAGTATTTTTGGGCGTGTATATCCAGCCTATCCTCCGAGTTATGACTAATAAATTTAAACATAGTGATAGTTTCTATTTTTGGCCTTCACTGAAATCAATTAAAATGCAGCCCGCAATCGCTTGTCACGCAATCCCTTACTATGGCTATTTATTAAATGCAGTGTGGCTAATAAGAGGGCAACCTCGTTGTTTTTAAAAACGTGGCTAACAAAAACATCATGGTGGGAATTTTACTCGCTGGGCTTCGCCCAAAAGCGCTCATAAAAGCCCCATATGTTAAGCGCTGGGGGATCCCCTCATAGAATTGGTCTCCCTTCTTTGTGAACCCAGGTAATATATTGGCGCTGTTATGGTAAGTACGGCCCAGGTAATTTGGGCTGAGTTCATCTTGTAATCTTTTGCTCTTTTCCTGACTTCTCTGCCTAGTCTAATAATAGATAGTACTCAGCAAAGGAAAATACGCGCTCATAAAGCGTGACAGAGCGCCCTTGAACACTGACCGATGCACGTAAGGTTAAATGCCTAAGCTGCTCACGCACATCAGACCAATCCACGAGTACAACAGGCATGGGGTTAGCACCGCAAAGCAGCTTTGCGTGCCAACGGTAGATGTCGAGCCGCTCGTTATGTAGGTTGCTATTACCAAGCAGTCTGTCGATGCGCTTTATGTTGTGTTTCGGGGCTACGGAGCCTGAGATATTCCGTCCTAATTCGGTCAACGACAGTTGCTGGCCATCTAGCAAAGATTGGGTGGCAATCATCAAAGAGGAAAGACGTTTGGCATGTAGATTAGGGCATTGTTTTTTAAGCAAATCGTGTAAGATAGAAATATCACGCATGGTGTTGTTATCTAGTTGGTTTTTGGCGAAATTTATTAGATCAAATAGCGCCATGCGTGTCTATATTATTGTTTCTGCTCATAATTATGAGGGGATTCGTTAGAGCAGGGCGTTATGAGTATAAGGAAATCTCGTGGAATATTTCAAACTAGCATCTGTTATCATTTCATCCGTAGGTGGTGCAGGATTAATAATATTAGGGCTATCTAATTGGCTCGGTAAAATCTGGGCAGCTAGATTAATGGAAGCTGAAAAGCAAAAGTATGCTAAAGACCTTGAAACCTTCAAATCAGAGATTAGTCTTAATGCTCAAAAAGAAATTGAAAAATTAAAAGCAGATGTTGAAATTTTTAAAACTAAAGAAATAGAGAGTTTTAAAGACAAGATTAATATATACCGGCAAGCAATGGATCTTATTTCCGAAGCACTGGCTGACCTTGATTTATATCGTGATAAAGAATTGGATGAAGAAGCAAAAAAGAAATCCTTCCATAGATTTAACGTTTCACGACTAAAGAATAGAGCCTACATGGCAATGTTGTCATCACCAGAAATAGTACAAAGTTTTGATACTTTAATTGACGAAATCATTTCTGTTTATAACAGCGAAAGAGAATACTGCTGGATAACGATTCGAGATAAATCAACCCCCATAATTGATAAGCTTAGACAGGATATTGCTATGTCTGAAGGCGAAATAAGGTATGTCGGTGAACGTTGAATATACTCATAACAAGCTGTTAAACAAGGACAAAAACAGTTGGTTTTTGCTCCTTCGTCGCTTATTTTAACCAACTATTTTATTGCCTGTTAACAGGGCGTTATACACAATAAGGATGTTGTTGAACTATGTATTGTCCCAGAACCAAAACAGCTCTTAAAAAAATTAATGTCGGCAAGGTTCCAGTATATGTGAGTGAAGCTTGCGGTGGTGTACTTTTCGAAAATCAAACCCTCAGAGATTTTGAATGCCCTAGCGACGAGCGAGGAAAGGCTTTAGCGAACCATTTAAGTCAATTCCATAATGAAATAGCTGATCTTAAGCAGAGAGTAAGTTGCCCTTTGTGCTCGGATACAATAATGCTACGACGTTTCTATAGTCCATTACATGCAGTTGAAATAGATGAATGTCCAGGGTGCGGTGCAATATGGCTGGATACTGGCGAACTTGAAAAGTTGCAGTCTCTGATGCTAAACGAAAAGGATCGGGCAATTCTTCGTCACGAGTTGATGAAAGAACACGAGAGGATCGAAGTTAAAGGTCTTCATCATAAACATGACAACTGGCATAGACGAAGCGATAAGGTAGATGCACTTTTCGATCTCGCATCATATATTACCAATGGTTGGTAGTATCATTGCGTATAACAAAACGCTATTGTCACTCACTTCGTTCGCTGGGGCGCAAACACGGGGCCGCTTCTCGATTATAGCCCCGTGCCTGCGCCCCAAAACTTAGTGTTAATGACCGCTTTTCGCTTATAGCCGTCTGTCACAGTCGTTCGAAACCATTCTGTCCCGAATATCACAATATATGTGAGCGCAAACAGATTAAATGGAGCGCTGAAATACAATTTTGACGATAAGAGTCCGGTCCGTGAGCTACATTCTGCCTACAAATTCTTGCCACGATAACAGCACTTCCTTGAAGTCTTCTAAACCGCAACCAGTGATAGATTCTTGGTCGTACAATTCGGTATCTTCCGGAATATCAACTTCACCTTCATCTCGGGTGATGGCTGCATATACTTCTATTTCGTCTCGATTTAAATCCATATTAAATTCACGCCCTTGCAGCAGATAATGTTCAATTTCTTTATCTTCTAACTGCTGAATAACGTTCAGTATATGGGCTAACTTTTTGCGGTCTCGACCTAGCTCTTCACTAAACCAAAGGCCGAGTGTTTCTGCGCCCATTTCAAAAATGGCCGCAGGCTCTGCGCGATCATTACGTATAAATTGATAATCCATTGGGTATCCAAAAGTAAATTAATAAATGTCGCCTAGCGCGTCAATTTGGGTTAAATACACGCGTAAATCAAATTCTAATTGATGGTAATCAGGCAACATATGCAAACACAGTTGATAGAATGCTTTATTGTGGTCTTTCTCTTTCAAATGTGCCAATTCGTGCACCACGATCATGTTTAAAAATGGTTCAGGAACGCGCTTAAACAGGACGCTGACTCTTAGCTCATTCTTGCTTTTTAGCTTAGAACCTTGAACTCTAGACACATAAGTATGTAAGCCAAGGGCGTGATTAACCACATGAATTTTGGGGTCGAAGGCGATTTTACTTAGCGGCGCTGATTTACGCATAAAACGGTTCTTTAATGCCATTACATAGTCGCGTAAAGCACTATCATTACTGATATCATGCACACTTGGATAACGAGTCAGTAAATATTCTTTAAGTTTATCTTGTTCTAAAAGTTGTTCGATTTGGTTTTGCAGATGTGCCGGATAAGCCGCTAAGTACTTCATTTGTTGTTATTAATCTTTGGGTTTTTTCGGTTCGGGCCAAACAAATTCTTCAGCGGCAGAAACTGGTTCCGGCTGCTTTTTAGTTTGGGGGGACTTACTTCGCATGGTGTATAAGTAAAGGGACTCAACTTTGCTTCTTGCCCAAGGGGTTTTACGCAAAAATTTTAAGCTTGATTTAATACTTGGATCATTGGCAAAACAGTTAATTTTTACCTGTTCATGCATTTGCTCCCAGCCAAGCTTTTCGACCAAGGTTTCTACAATATGCTGTAGGGTTAAGCCGTGCAAAGGGTTGTTTTTTTGAGCTGTCATTGTGTCACATCTGAAATAGTTTGTTATTAGCTAAAACGCTGTTGGGCTGAACGCATTATGAGCACATTAAATTACAATGCTAGACAAAGGGGCATCAGCTCCTTTGGGCTGTTCAGGGTAGGCGCCAAGTAAGTGCCTAGCACCTTGATCATCTACTTGTTCTAATTTAACAGAAAACCCCCATAAATGATGCAAGTGCTTAAGGACTTTATGCTGGGTTTCAGCTAAAGGAATGCTCTGTTGTGGTAGGTAGGATAATGTCAGGGAGCGGTCGCCTTTAGAATCGACCTCATATATTTGAATATTAGGCTCTAAATTACTCAGATTATATTGCGCCGACAACTTCTCTCTTATCTTGTGGTAACCGGCTTCATCATGGATGGCGGACACACTGACAAACGCATTTTTCTCGTCGTCTTCAATAGCAAAAAATTTAAAATCGCGCATGAGTTTTGGCGATAAAAACTGACTGATAAAGCTCTCATCTTTAAAGTTTTGCATAGCAAAGTGCACTGTTTCTAACCAATCCTTACCTGCGATGTCTGGAAACCATGCGCGATCTTCATCTGTAGGCGATTGGCAAATACGCTTAATGTCCATAAACATATTAAATCCTAATGCATAAGGATTAAGCCCAGAGTAGTTAGGGTGATTATAAGCAGGCTGCGCCACAACATTGGTATGACTATGCAAAAACTCCAGCATAAATTTGTCGGTGAGTTTTCCTTCATCATATAGATGATTGAGTATGTGATAGTGCCAGAAGCAAGCCCACCCTTCGTTCATGACTTGGGTTTGTTTTTGCGGATAAAAGTACTGCGATATTTTACGTACTATACGCACGAGCTCCCTTTGCCAAGGTGCTAAGAGTGGGGCGTTTTTCTCAATAAAATAAAGCACGTTTTCTTGTGGCTCTGAAGGAAACCTTTGGGTTGGCTGACTGCTTTTGGTTTCCGATTTTGGTAGGGTTCGCCATAACTCATTCACTTGAGATTGGATATGTTGCTCGCGATTTTCTTGACGTTCACGCTCGATTTGCATCGAAATTTTTTGCGGACGTTTGTATCTGTCTACGCCAAAATTCATCAGCGCATGGCAAGAGTCCAATACGTTTTCAACTTCAGTTACACCGTACTTTTGCTCACACTTTGCCACGTAGTTTTTAGCAAATAGTAAGTAATCAATAATCGAACTGGCGTCCGTCCATGCCTTAAACAGATAGTTATTTTTAAAAAATGAATTGTGCCCGTAACAAGCATGAGCCATCACCAGCGCCTGCATTGGCATGGTGTTCTCTTCCATTAAATAAGCGATACAAGGGTCAGAATTGATCACGATTTCATAAGCCAACCCCATTTGACCTCTGCGGTAGTTTTGTTCTGACTGAATGAATTTTTTGCCGTATGACCAATGGGCATAATTGACCGGCATACCTATGCTGGCGTAAGCGTCCATCATGTGTTCAGCGGTGATGATTTCTATTTGGTTGGGATAGATGTCTAAGCCATAATGTCTCGCTACGCGATCAATTTCCTGTTCATATTGAGCGAGAAGATCGAATGTCCAATCAGGGCCATCACTTAGTACATTGGATGCTGCTTTGTGTTCTGTTTCAGCGCGATTCTTGGCTACCATATTAGCTTACTCCTGAGGGCTTCTCGACGCTTTGATCGAATAACTCCCTGAAAACTGGGTAAATATCGTCCACATCGACAATATGTTTGATGGCAAAGTTGTTGTGTATCTCGCTAAGCTTTTCATACTCATGCCATAGCTTTTGATGTTGGCGCGCGGTGATTTCAATGTAGGCAAAGTAACGAACACAAGGTAATAGGCTACGTTCAAGTAGTTCGGTGCACTTGGCACAGTCGTCTGTCCAGTTGTCGCCGTCAGATGCCTGTGCAGCATAGATGTTCCACTCTTGCTGGGAATAGCGCTGCTCTACTATCTGTTTCATCAGCACCAACGCGCTAGAGACTATGGTGCCGCCTGTTTCCGTGGAATAAAAAAACTCCTCCTCGTCGACTTCCTTGGCTTGGGTATGATGGTGAATATAAACGACTTCCACATCTTTATAGGTACGGGTTAAAAATAAATACAATAAAATATAGAAACGCTTGGCTTTATCTTTAGTGGCTTGGTCCATAGAGCCGGACACGTCCATTAAGCAAAACATGACGGCTTTACTGGACGGAATTGGGCGCTTTTGGTAGTTGCGAAAGCGCAAATCAAATGTGTCAATAAAGGGCACCCGGGCGATGGCTTTCTCTAACTGCTCTATATCGTCTTTCAATTTCGCGAGTGCAAGCTGATCTGGCACTTTCGCTTCAAGCATTTCTGCAAGTTGAGCTTGCAGTGCTTTTAACTGTGCTTTTTTACCCCCGCTAAGGGCGATTCGCCGCGCGACCGAGCCTTTTAATGAGCGCACAACATCTAGATTACTTGGCACCCCATCAGACACAAACCCCGCACGATAGCTTTCATACTGTACTAATTTATCTTGCTGGGTTTTCTCAAGATTAGGCAAGATCAAGTCTTCAAAGAGCAGGTCTAGGTATTCGTCTTTTGAAATTTGAAAGACAAAGTCGTCTTGGCCTTCACCACTGTCACTGGCGTTACTATCACCACCTTGGCCAGCACCAGATTCAGGGCGTTTTATTTTATCGCCTGCAGTGAACTGGTCGTTGCCAGGGTGAACAATACTTCTGGCGCCACCTTTTCCGGTATGAAAAATAGGTTCTGATATATCGCGGCTAGAAATACCAATTTTCTCTCCGCTGGTGACATCAGTGACGCTGCGTTTGTTGATTGACTCAGACACAGCCTTCTTAATTTGCTCCTTGTAGCGGCGCAAAAATCGTTGGCGGTTGACTGTGCTTTTCCCTTTGCCGTTTAGTCGTCTGTCAATAAAATGGGCCATACTGCTTTACCTCAATGGATTCCATTGGAGCGCTGTTGTTTTTCAGTGCCGAATTAAGAAGATTTTCTAACCCGCAAATACCATTCACACAACAATCTAACTTGTTTTTGGGTGTAGCCTTTTTCAGCCATACGGGCAACGAAGTCATCGTGTTTTTTCTCGTCTTCTGCGGAGCCTTTCTTGTTAAATGAAATAACCGGAAGCAAGTCTTCGGTATTTGAAAACATTTTCTTTTCGATCACTGTGCGAAGTTTCTCATAGCTGGTCCAGCTAGGGTTTTTGCCTTTGTTATTGGCTCTTGCGCGCAGTACGAAATTGACGATCTCATTACGAAAATCTTTAGGATTACTAATACCGGCCGTTTTTTCTATTTTTTCAAGTTCGGTGTTCAGAGCTTCTCTATCGAATAGTTGGCCTGTCTCTGGATCTCTATATTCTTGATCTTGGATCCAGAAATCAGCATAAATCACATAACGATCAAACAGGTTTTGACCGTATTCTGAATAAGACTCTAAATAAGCGGTTTGTATTTCCTTGCCAATAAACTCTACATACTTAGGAATGAGGTAGCCTTTTAAGTGCTCTTTATACATGTCGGCTAAGTCTGTGGGGAACTGCTCCCGTTCGATTTGACGTTCAAGCACATAGAATAAGTGAACAGGGTTTGCCGCTAGTTCTTGGGGATCGAAGTTAAACACCCTTGACAGTATTTTAAAGGCAAAGCGAGTAGAGAGCCCCTGCATACCTTCATCTACACCAGCGTAATCACGATATTCTTGATAAGACTTGGCCTTAGGATCCGTGTCTTTCAAACTCTCGCCGTCATAAACACGCATTTTTGAATAGATACTTGAATTTTCTGGCTCTTTTAGGCGCGAGAGCACACTAAATTGGGCAAGGGTTTCTAAGGTATCTGGTGCGCATGGCGCGCCTGTTAGTTCACTGTTATCAATAAGTTTGCGATAGATTTGAATTTCTTCTGACACCCGCAAGCAATACGGTACGTTGACGATAAATACGCGGTCGAGAAATGCTTCATTGTTTTTATTATTTCGGAAGGTTTGCCATTCTGATTCGTTAGAGTGGGCCAATATTACTCCTTCAAAGGGCAGGGCAGAGAGCCCTTCGGTGGAATTATAGTTGCCTTCTTGGGTAGCGGTGAGTAACGGATGTAGCACCTTTATGGGCGCTTTAAACATCTCAACAAACTCCATCAGACCTTGGTTTGCTCTGCATAGCGCCCCTGAATAACTGTAGGCATCCGGGTCGTTTTGCGCGAAGTGCTCAAGGCGCCTGATATCGACTTTACCTACTAAAGCGGAAATGTCTTGATTGTTCTCGTCTCCGGGTTCGGTTTTCGCTACAGCGACCTGGTCGAGAATAGATGGATGCAATTTGATGACTTTGAATTTTCGAATATCACCATTGTATTCATGCAAACGCTTGCGGGCCCATGGTGACATAACCGTTTTGAGGTAGCGCTGGGGAATACCAAACTCATTCAATAACAAGGCGCCGTCTTCATTTGAATCAAACAAACTAAGAGGATGGTCATTGACTGGCGAGTCTTTGAGTACATAAATTGGTTGTTGCTGCATAAGCTCTTTGAGCTTCTCAGCTAATGAAGATTTTCCGCCGCCTACAGGCCCAAGCAAATAGAGAACTTGTTTCTTTTCTTCTAACCCTTGGGAGGCATGGCGAAGATAGGAAACGATCTGTTCTATTGATTCTTCCATGCCATAAAAACCATCAAACGCTGGGTAACGAGCGATGATTCGATTTGAAAATATACGGCTTAGGGTGGCATCTTTGGCAGTGTCTACCATTTCTGGTTCGCCAATCGCTTTAAGAAGACGTTCTGCTGCATTGGCGTATGCTGAATCATCTGTTTTGCAGATTTCCAAGAACTCGTCGATGGTTAACTCTTCTTCTTTACGCGCTTCATAGCGCGTTTGATATTGCTCTAAAATTCCCATAACTCGACCTCACATATAGAAAATTTTCCGGCTTCACTGGTAAGATTAGACCCTAATTAGCATTTGTATGTTTCGGATTTAGAACAATATTTTCTAGGAAAGGATAAAAACTGATCTTTAAGCACTAACGGAGTCAGTTTGTTGCACAAGGAAATTTACGTTGCTGAATAGAGTATGAATGAATGGGCTCGTTGGGATAAATTAACGGGCGTCTGCAGGGATTTGAACCGCTATTTTTTTACCGCGAGGTAAATACGAAAACATAAAAAAGCCCCGATATATTCGAGGCTAATGAAATATCTGAGTCATTGACCAGATAAAGGGATGCTTATGCGAAGTTGCTCGCTGCGAAATCCCAGTTTGCTAGTGCCCAGAAACCTTCAAGGTACTTAGGACGAGCGTTACGGTAGTCAATGTAATAAGCGTGTTCCCACAAATCTACGGTAAGTAGAGGAGTAAGGCTAGCATCTGTCAAAGGTGTACCCGCATTGCTTGTGTTAACAATGTCTAGGCTGCCGTCAGCTGTTTTGACAAGCCAAGTCCAGCTTGAACCAAAGTTGTTCACTGCTTTGTCGTTCAAGGCTGCTTTAAAGTCTGCGAAAGAACCCCATTTGGCGTTGATTGCATCAGCAAGTGCGCCAGTTGGTTCACCGCCACCATTTGGGCTTAGGCTGTTCCAGTAGAACGTGTGGTTCCAGATTTGAGCAGCGTTATTGAACACTCCGCCTTCAGACGATTTTACGATCTCTTCAAGATCTTTATTCGCCATATCAGTACCTTCAACCAAGCCGTTTAGCTTAGAAACATACGTGGCGTGATGCTTGCCGTAGTGATATTCCAATGTCTCAGCTGAGATATGTGGTTCTAAAGCATTCTTTTCATACGGAAGAGCTGGTAATTCAAAAGCCATGATAATTCTCCATTTAAAGTTAACAATAATCGTGTGTATAACCTTGAGTAAGCGCTAGCGTTTTATACACGAATATAAAACAGCTTGTCCAAGGTTATCCTGAAACCCAGTTTCCGATCTTAGGGCGCACAGAGCACAATACAAGGGGTAAACTTGATAATAATTTTAAACCAATAAAGATCACAAGGGAGCATTGGTATATTGCCTTGAAAACGGTAAACTTGGCCGCATTATTAGCGTTATTCAAATATTAGTGAGAGTGATCATGGAAACAGTTGAGAAAATTCAGCAACAAATTAGCGAAAATCCTATTCTTCTATACATGAAAGGATCACCTAAATTGCCTAACTGTGGCTTTTCAGCCCAAGCGTCTCAAGCGTTGATGTCATGCGGAGAAGAGTTTGCTTACGTAGATATCCTGCAAAATCCTGATATCCGTTCTGAGTTACCAAAATATGCTGACTGGCCTACATTCCCGCAGTTATGGGTTGATGGCGAGCTTGTCGGTGGTTGTGACATCATCATGGAGATGGTTCAACAAGGTGAATTGCAAGCTATTGTTAAAGAAAGTGTTGCCAAGCGCACTAAGTAAATAGCCTTTTTTATTCAGGCTATGTCCAGTCGCTGGCTTAGCCACCGAGTAAAATGAAGGCATAAAAAAAGAGTCTATATAGACTCTTTTTTTGTGCCCTTTTAAACTAGCTCAATGTATCTGAACGTTAAGGCAAATTGGGTTTCGGTGTTCCTGCTGAGCATTTAGCCCTGCTAGGTTGGGTTAACACACTTCTTTAAATAGAGATTCATCAATGATCGTACTGTCAACGATGCTTTGCGCCATGCGCACACATTTGCCGCACTGATCACCTACGCCCAGCGCTTCACGCAGCTGACGCATATTGCCCACACCGTCTTCGCGAACGGCCTGTTTAATGGCTTTATCGGTAATGCCGTGACACAAACAAACGTACATAGTTAACCTTACTGAATCTTGATGTAAATGATAATAGTTGTTGTTTGCAACGCTTTCAAGCTTTTATTTGTAATTTTGCACGATTTTTAGTCGTTGTTGGCCACAACTAAGGGAAGAGGAGTAGGGCGTATGTTAAATAATTATTCACCCCTTGGTTTTTAACCAAAGCATACTTACATTAATGGAACGTAAAAGAGTGTGATAACCCGTAAATAGTCGTTACACTATGCGCCAGTTATTTATAACCCCAATAGAATGGAGATCAAAATGAGTGTACTAGTTAGTCGCCCAGCCCCAGATTTTACCGCCGCTGCAGTATTAGGAAATGGCGATATTGTTGAAAACTTTACCCTTAGTGAAGCAATTAAAGGTACAAAAGCAGTATTGTTTTTCTACCCGCTAGATTTCACGTTCGTTTGTCCATCTGAATTGATCGCATTTGATAAGCGTTATGATGAGTTCAAAAAGCGTGGTGTTGAAGTCATTGGTGTTTCTATCGATTCTCAGTTTACTCACAACGCGTGGCGTAACACTGCCATCAATGATGGTGGTATCGGTAAAGTGAAATATGCAATGGTCGCTGATGTTAAGCACGAAATTTGCCAAGCATACGATGTTGAGCATCCTGAAGCGGGCGTTGCGTTCCGTGGTTCATTCCTTATCGATGAAGAAGGTGTTGTACGTCACCAAGTGGTTAACGATCTTCCTTTGGGTCGCAACATTGACGATATGCTTCGCATGGTCGATGCGCTTAACTTCCACGAAGAGCACGGTGAAGTTTGTCCTGCAGGTTGGCAAGCAGGCGAGAAAGGTATGGTAGACAGCCCTGAAGGTGTTGCGAGCTACCTTTCAGAGAACGCTGATTCACTTTAATTTGCTATAACGTTAATTCGTTAGCAGTAACGCTTTTCAAAAAAAACCGCTAGGATCACATGATGCTAGCGGTTTTTTTATATCTGCTACCTCGCAATTAAAGGCCTAATCGCTTTGCGGGATAGGCCAACCACAGTGGCTATGCCATTTGTTGACAATATAACAGTACAACTCTGCCGTTTTTTGCGTGTCGTACAAGGCTGAGTGCGCTTCACTTTGATCGAAGCTAATATTTGCCGCTTGGCAAGCCTTGACTAAAACGGTTTGTCCTAACGCTAACCCTGCTAATGTGGTGGTATCAAACGACACAAACGGGTGAAAAGGCGTGCGCTTAATCTTACTGCGTTCAATAGCCGCGTTGATAAACCCCAAGTCAAATGCCGCATTATGCGCCACCATGACTGAGCGCTGACAATCCGCGTCTTTTTGCTCTTTACGGATCTGCTTACATAAGTCTTTCATGACCTCTGTTTCATCTAATGCCCCACGCAAGGCGCACCAAGGATCGATACCGTTAAATTCTAATGCCGCTTTTTCTAAATTTGCCCCTTCAAAAGGAACAACATGATAATGAAACGTTTTGTCTGGCGTTAAATAACCATCTGCGTCCATTTTAGTGGTAATGGCTGCCACTTCAAGTAAGGCATCGGTTTGTGCATTGAAGCCTGCGGTTTCAACATCTACGATAACGGGAAAGTAGCCTCTGAATCTGTCTTTGAGGAGAAATTGTGGATCTGACATAGCTGCCTATAGAGATGAAAATATGGCGTGATTATGTCAACTATCGGGCCACCTCGCTACCTATATACAGATTTATCTACGTAACTATATTCTTTAGTTGACTGGGCAAGGCTGTAAATCAGAGTTAAGCTTTTACCTTAGGCGTCGATAAACAAAGTACACACGCCACGATCCACTGACAGGCGAATTAACAAGACGAAAAGACTTATGAAATTTATTTTATTTATCGTGTCACTGACGTTGAGCAGCTCTATATCAGCTGGCCTGCGTCAATACGCTGCAAAAGTCGAAACTTCTGACTGGCAGTTAAGCCAGCAAAGTCGCTTGCAGTGCACTTTATCGCATAAGATTCCAGGTTATGGTGAAGCGCTGTTTACCAGTATGGCTTCGAAGCAACTGAACATGGAATTTGAGCTTGATATGCTGCGATTGCCGAAAACCTTTGGTATGGCTTCTGTTTATTCCGTCCCCCCGCGTTGGATGCCTGGTCACATGCAGCATGCCATCGCAGACATGACAATTCGTAAGCAATATAACGGTGATTTACCTGAACAAGCAGCTTGGACTATGTTGTCTGAATTAGAAAAGGGGTTTTGGCCCACTATTTATTATCAAGATTGGTACAACCAAAGTGACCGAATTGCTGTTGGGCTAAATGCCAGCAATTTTGCCGTGCCCTACGAAAATTTTGCCCAGTGCGTGTCGAATTTATTACCTTATAGCTTTGATGATATCGCCTATACCATTCTCGCGTATCAAAAAAACAGTACTGATCTAACTAAGTATTCCCAGCGACGTTTGAACATGATTGGGCAATATTTGAAAGAAGACAGTGATATGGAATTAGTCCTGTTAGACGGATACAGCGACAGTTATGGTGGCAGAGATATGAATAAGACCTTATCGGTTAGCCGCGCCGTTGAAATAAAAAATTACTTCAGTGAAATGGGGGTCGCACCTCAGCGAATTGAAGTCACTGGGCATGGTGAGCGCAGACATATTGCGCCCAATAGTAACGAAATGTCCAGAGCGAAAAACCGCAGAGTTGTCATCCGTATGGCAAAACCCTAACGTTTCTTTTGTTTTTTAATAGAATTGGTCTTAGTGCCAAGCCATATTAGCAAAAAGCCGATTAACTAAGTTAATCGGCTTTTTGCTAATGTCAGTTCACCGATGCGTTATTGCGCTTGCGCGTTTACATAGTTCACGACAGTATCGGTGAAATCCGTAAACAAACCGTCCACTTTTAATTGTTTGAACAGTAAGTCTAGAGCTTGTTGACTGCTAATGCCTTGCGGGAGCGCGTCTTGTCTAAAGGTATAAGGATGAACGTCAAGCCCTGCCTCATGAGCACGTTTAACCAAGCCGGTAGGTTGCATGGTTTGCATGTTAACAAGTTGCGGGATCCATGGGCCGATACCTTGAGCAACGGCGGCTAACTCTTTTAGTTTCTCTGGTGTGCGCAGTTCGTCATAATCAGTGGGGGATTCTCCCCAATCATTTTCGCCAAGTAGCTGAATAAGTTTAACTTTAGCCCCTAGTTCATGTCGTAAACGCTTAAGTTCAGCGTAGTCAAAACATTGCACGTAAATTGCCTTTTCAGCATCATCCAGATCATGTTTACGCAGGGTTTTCATGACTATTTTACTGATATCGACACCTTGTTCGCGGTGCCAAGCAGGAGACTTAATTTCAGGATAAAAACCAATATTTTTACCGAACTGACGATTAAGCTGGCTAATGAGCTCAATCTGCTCTTCAAATGTGGCAATGCTAAACTGAGCGTTACCTTGGTAACGCTGCTTAAATACTTGCTTGCCCTCTGTTGTGCTTCGCTCGTGTACGGTCAGAGTTTTTAATTCTGCTAAGGTGAAATCTAATGCATAGAAACGCCCGTCATCACGCATACGCTGAGGAAATTTAGCAGCAACATCGGTCACGGTATCTAAATGAATATCATGCAGCACCACAGGTACGCCATCTTTACTGATAACCACATCCTGTTCGATAAAATCGGCGCCTAGTGCAAAGGCGAGGGTAGTGGACTCCATGGTATGTTCAGGCAAATAACCTGACGCCCCTCGGTGGGCAATAACCAAGGGATCAGCCCAAGCTAAGTGGCTTGATAACAAAGCGCACAATGCTAACGACAAAATTGATTTCTTCATATTGACTCCAATGTCACTGTTTCCTGAGATAAGGTTTATTTGGTTTGAATAAGCTCAATTGCATAACCGTCAGGATCGCGTACAAAGGCGATTACCGTAGTGCCACCTTTTACAGGCCCTGCATCGCGATACACGTCAGCTCCTTGGGCTTTAAGTTGTGTACAGACTTGATAGACATCATCAACCCCGAGCGCAATATGGCCATAAGCGGTGCCCATGTCATAACTGTCTTGATCCCAATTATGAGTTAGCTCTAACACTGTGTTGCTGTCTTCATCGCCGTAACCGATAAAAGCCAACGTATAGCGGTATTGTTCATTTTCACTGGTGCGCAGTAGTTTCATGCCTAGCAATTCAGTGTAAAAAGCGAGTGAGCGGTCTAAATTTCCCACCCGCAACATGGTGTGTAATAAACGCATTCTGGTCCTTATTTACTGATCTGTTGAACCGAAGTGTACCCAGTTAACGTGCGCAACAATATGACAAAGCGTAACAAAAACCGACGTTACCCTGTTAACTGCTTAGTTTTAAGCCAATGACGCCCACTGTAATAGTGAGTAAACTCATCACTCGCCAAAGATTGACAGGTTCATTGAGCATAACAATACCAACGATAGCAGTACCCACCAAGCCAATAACAACCCACACCGCATAGGCAGTTCCAGCGGGTAGCGTTTTCATCGCAATGCTGAGTAAACCAAAACTGATCGCCATGGCCACTAGGGTCAAAATAGACGGCCACAACTTACTGAAACCGTCACTGTATTTCAGCCCGATTGCCCACACCACTTCGAATAAACCTGCTATAACCAAAATAATCCAGTTCATTTTTATACCTACTCATTTTGAGCTGGGTCGTCCCAGAAAAAAGCGCGAGGGATGAGGTCGTCCTCATTTCGTTGGTATTACATCGATGGACTTGCGCTAAATTGATGGCTGGCCACGAGGTAAAAATTTGATTGTCGAAAAGACTCGCGTACTTTAGCACGCTTGGTTCTGCACCGTACATAGCGCTTCTTACACCACTTATAGATTCGCTATAGCCAGCGTAAATTAGTTGCTACAATCCTGCTGAGTTTACACAAACCTGAGTTGCTACGAGTGTATAGCCTGAGACGTAAGAGGAAGTTGAAGATATGGATGACTTAAAGAACATTGTTTTGCTTTTATCCTGGGTAGATTACTTGGGCATTGCGTTATTTTTTAGCTGCTGGATGGGCTATCGTTTTGTGCTCGAACGCGGGGAAATAGGGCGTAAAGGCTTGATAGGCATTACTCATGAATATCGTCTGCAGTGGGCGATGGAATCTGCAGCGCGTGAAATACCCGTTGCCTGTGCAGGTCTCACCAGTAACTTAATGGCAAGTGTGTCGTTTTATGCTTCTACAACTATTTATATTATTGCTGGTTTGTTTGCCTTGGTCGGCTCGGTAGAACGTTTGTTAAGCTTCTCTGAAGACATGCCTTTTGCTCAAGCAGTCTCCAGTGGTTTAATCGAACTAAAGCTTATCTTACTTATTTTTGTAAACGCTTACTTTAAGTTCACTTGGTCATTAAGGCAGTTCAACTTCTTGTGTATTTTGATTGGCGGTAGCCCCTACCATGGGAACATGCCTTCAGAGGAGTACCGCGTTAAAACCGCTAAGCGCATGGCAAGAGTCAACTCCTGTGCTGGGAACGAGTTTAATCGCGGGATCCGTTCTTATTATTATGGCATTGCCGCTTCCACTTGGTTTTTACATCCGGTGGCATTTATCGTGGCGACCATTTGGGTCACTTATATCCTTTACGTACGGGACTTTCATTCTCCTGTGCTAGAAATATTAAGAGATACTTACCCACCAGAGCTAAGAAACTATACGCAGGGCAGTGACGAAAAGGGAGTGAACAATCAAGAAGGGAGCGTGCAGCAATCTTCGCGTTAGTGGCATAGGTGGCATAGGTGGCGTTAGTGGCGTAAGTGGCACAAAGGTGAAAGCAAAGGTGAGTTTATTATGTGATTCACTGCTTCTTACTTAAGCTCACGGCGTTTCATTCAAGCTATATCACTGCCATATAAAATAAGTGAGAAAGCCAGCCCAGCTCAGTGCTAACAGAATCCAGGGGAGATAATTTATCGATGAATTATTCGCGATTTCTGCTTGGGGCTCGGCCGGATTATTTTGGGGTTGTCTGGCCTTTTGCTTACGTTGTTTATCGATTGCACGTAGCTTAATACCTTGTTGTTTTTTGTAGTCGGCGATACCTTTTTGAATGCCTTGTGCAATCAATTTAGTTTGCTCTTTCGTTTGTCCACTTTTTTGCCGGCCCTTGGCTGAGCTTCAACTTGCGGCGAGACTTTATACCATTCCACGTTAATAAGTGATCACTCAGCGAGAGTTTAAAAGGGCTTAA
>OMOM01000582.1_pt1 | contig 16905 bp, 10 predicted proteins | sample 1646501 | NCBI WGS metagenome assembly OMOM01 (sample SAMN05416802, study PRJEB24817) | seawater metagenome | isolation source: Sea water | place: Canada:Atlantic | collected 2013-07
GTGGATTTAAAAATGGTTGCTTAACTAGGGTGTCTGAATTTAGTTGACCATGTCAAACGCCCCTTTACCCCCCTTTCGATATTTAAATAATAAGCAGTTACAAGCTACGCAAAAAATATCAACGGTTTTTGTTGGGCCTTTTTTATTTGGTTTTGCCATAAATAATTACAAAATAAATGTACAGATTTGATGATTGATGTGGTCAGTATTAAGAAGTGAACTTTAACTTACTTTGGAAGCTTAAACACCATAAAGGTTATTTCACTTTACTAACTAAACACTAACTAAACACTAACTAAACACTAATTAAATACTAACCAACCTATTTATATCAATATTTAATTAGTATTTAAAACTTAATTCTCTGTGATAAAGCAAGCCTCTATATTTCACTGATTTTTCCTAGGTTAAGTACCCTAGAATAAACTTTATCCTTACTATGTATAGTGCTCACTCAACCACTTACTGGGCACTATTCAAACTTACAGCAAAGAAACTAATGTAAAAGAGTAATGCGATTTTGCCCCGTTTAATTACCCCGTTTAATTACCCCGCTTAATTACCCTGTTTAATTACATAATCTACAACTAAAAGTGCTGACGAGTTCTCATTCATATTCATACACCTCATGAAAATGTCTTTTTGTCGGTAACTACTTGCTCATGAATAAAATAACCGCTAGCGTAAAGCTATAAAGCTATAAAGCTTTACTATTCCACCTGAGTAACACTTTTACTTTATATAGGAAAAAATATGAACATCAGTAAAAGAACTTTTTTAAAAGCAAGTGGTGCAAGCGTTGCCACTATGGCGATTGCTACCCAAACACTTACATCAACCAGTATTGCAAAGCCTTTCGGTGCTCAATCTACTACAAATAAACAACCAAATTATCCACTCAAGTCTATTACCAACACCATTGAGGGCATAACTAAAGCAGAGCGACTTGAGCGAATAGCTAAGGCTCAAAAATTAATGACAGCACTTGATATTTCTGCACTGATCCTTGAGCCCGGTGCTGCTATGGATTATTTTTCAGGAGTACAGTGGTGGCGCAGTGAACGCTTAACAGCCGTTATTATCCCACGTGAAGGCAACATATCTGTTGTCTGTCCTTTTTTTGAAGAGCCAAGTGTTCGGGAAAGTTTAGCCGTAGGTGACGACATAAGAGTTTGGCAAGAACACGAAAGTCCTTTCTCATTAATTCAACAAATATTACACGACTCAGGATCAGACAAAGGTAAAATCGCCTTTGAAAACTCTATCAGATACTTTGTTTTAAGTGGTGTCATGTCGAAGTTGTCTAACATGCAACATGTCAGTGCTGAGCCAGTAACTCGTGGTTGTCGTATGTATAAAAGTCAACACGAACTTGAATTAATGCACAAAGCGAATGAAGTGACCTTACTTGCCTATGCCGATGTATTTTCAAAGCTGAAAGCGGGTATGAGTCAAAGCGATGTAAAAGCATTAATGAACACTGCCCAAGAACAATTAGGCGGGAAAGGTGCATGGAATATGGCGCTGTTTAATCAAGCCAGTGCATATCCTCATGGTACTAAGCAAAAACAAATACTCACTGAAGGCTCAGTCGTGTTAATGGATTGCGGTTGTAATGTTCATGGTTATCAATCTGATATCAGTCGAACTTTTGTCTTTGGCGAACCAACCAAGCGCCAGCGTGATGTTTGGCAGACGGTAAGACAAGGCCAAGAAATAGCTTTTGAACAAGCGAAAATAGGTACACAAGCAGGCTTAGTTGATGATGCAGTACGTAAATTCTACCAAACTAAGGGCTTTGGCCCAGGCTATAAACTTCCGGGTTTGTCTCATCGAACTGGACACGGAATTGGTATGGAAGGACATGAAAGTGTCAACTTTGTTCATGGTGAAACTACCCTGTTAAAACCCGGCATGTGTTTCTCTAATGAACCTGGTATTTATATTCAGGGTGAGTTTGGCGTGCGTTTAGAAGACTGTATTTACATGACTAAAAATGGACCGCAATGGTTCACTATGCCACCCGCATCATTAGACGAACCGATAGGAAAATTAATTAAACTAAATACCACTTAACTTTATATTTTAGTTTTAATAAGTTAATACCTTAGTCATGATCAGTCATTTATTTGTGTACCTCTTCATAATTTTGCTTTGCAACCGACCTTGCGGTCGGTTAAACTTACACTATTATATTACTAAGGTGCTTAAGGTAATCCTATGAGAGACTCAGAGCAAACTCGTCAAAAAATATTAGAAGTCAGTGCTGATGAAATCCATAAAAAGGGTTTTACTGCGACTAGTTTATCTTGTATTTTAGCGCGCTGTGAAATATCTAAAGGGGCTTTATATCATCATTTTGCTAATAAAATGGAGCTAGGTTATGCCGTTTTTGAAGAAGTTTACGCCCCTGCTTTTCTCGAACTTTGGCAACCTCCAGTAGAAGCAGAAGACCCAATTGAAGGCTTGTGTGAGTTTTTCAGCGCAATATCAAAAACCATGAGTTGTGACGAACTAGTTTGCGGTTGCCCTTTAAATAACCTATGTCAGGAGATGTCTGGTGTAGATGAAGGTTTTCGAATTCGTATACTTGCAGTTCAAAAACAGTTGAATTTATTAATTGCGACAAACTTATCGCGTGTCAGCCGACACCTGCAACCAAATCTTGATTATAGCCAAGTGGCCTACTTCATCGTTTCTACCTATCATGGCTCTTCAAGCTTAAGTAAAAGCTCATTAAATAAAGAGCTGTTTGACAAAGTCATTAAAGAACTTTGTCGTTACATACGACAGTTGAAACGGTAGTTCCAAAAAAATTTCATCATAAAATAACAATTCTTAACACTTTATCGACTATCTTAATCCAAAAAGCTATTTCCGACCGCGCGGTCGGTATGTATAATAGCCACAATTCTGATTCACTTTACATTAATAGCACTACCAAGGACCATCATGAAAAAGCTCTTATTACTGATTGTATTATTCACTAATTTTGTACAAGCCAGTACCGCAGCTGAGACTGCACAAGTAGTCTCTCCTTATCAAGTAATAGAAGTAACAGGTAATAATCTGTTTACGAAAATTGCCAATAAACAAGATGCTTTAAAAAAATTTCCTGATTTAATGCGAGATATCGTTGAAGAAGAGTTAATGCCATCAGTTGATTACCAATATGCGGCATTCAAAATTTTAGGTAAACACTTAAAAAATACAACCAAAGAGCAACGTGTAAATTTTATTTCTGCCATGCGCTCATATTTAGTTCGTACTTACGCCAATGCTTTAATGCAATACAGCAATCAAAAAGTATTGTTTGAGCCAGAAGCTAAGTTAAAAGACAATGCAAAATCGGCTTCTGTTGATGTTAAAATCATCGATACGGGTAAGCCAGATATAAATATCACTTTTCAAATGCGTAAGGACACTCAGTCACAAGAGTGGAAAGCCTACGATATGATAGTTGAAGGCATATCCTTAATTAGCAGTAAGCAAGCTGAATTAAATCGTAGAATATCTGATTTAGGTTTAGATCAAGTTACTTTAGAGCTTGCTTCTATCGCAAGTTAATACCCAAAAATTATCGCTAATAAAAAGCCCGTATAACTTAGAAGTTATACGGGCTTTTTTGTAAGTTACTTAATCTTATTACTGTGGTGCAGAGCTAATCGTCATTTCCGTTACTTTATTTGCTTCAATATCAGCTTCAGTAAAACGTAATGGCCTAAGTTGCGGCTGTTGTGAATATAGTAAGCTTTGATCTACGTTATGGTCACTGCCATATTCTGAAGATTGTGAATAACTTAATAAACCTCTGGCTACTGGGCCTTCATCAGTAAAGTTAACTACTGTCATCCAGCTACTTCCGTAATTAATATGATAGCCTTTACCTTCTGCACTTAAAATAGAGTCACTATTTTGTGCAGGGTAAACGTGTCGAGGTACTAAAGAGCCATCATTACCTGTGCGGGTACTAAATACATTAAAACCACCTTCAATATTGTGCGCGCCAGCCCAAGGTATTTTAACCCCTGTCGCACTGCCATCAGGTAAGCTGCGTTCAACAAACTGTACTGTACCTAATGTTGCATCTAGCGCTAAACCTGCTGACTCAACATTCAAAATTGCTTGGGCAAACTGCGCTAATGTTGTGTTGTTGCTTGCTAAACCACTAGGCGTTGAAGTGACGTTATCGGTAGTGAAATTATTACGCCATTGCGGGTTTTTATTAAACTGAAAAGCAAACTCTCTAAATAAATGCGCTGAACTGCTCTCTTTATTCATGCTGCCATCCCACAAAGCGAGAGCGGCACAACCAGCACTAATATCGACACTTTCACTGCCAACTGAAACCGCCGTGCTACCTTGTGCTTGGCATATAGCTAAAAGCTCTGACAGTATATTTTCAGCAAGATAATTACGATTATTTAGTAGGGCTTGCTCAACCTCCACAGGGTTAAATAAGCCATCACTGCCAGCACTATCTGCTAATAACTTATGCGCCATGCGTGAGCGAAGCGATTGCTGGTTGTCAACGGGTCCATATAAAGGTGAAACACCTGTAATAGGCGAATCTAGGTTAGTTAGCCAAAAACTGTCATTTGAGTTTTGAACATAATCAGTGCCTGAATATTTTGGTGCATTTTCATAAGGCACTGCTCGATCAAAATCAAACGCAGATAAAAACCCAGGTAATATAGTAAACCCTGCCGCTTGCTTAGCTCCAACAAGAAGTGGGTTCGTGGTCATTTCATTAATTGCTGTAGCGGTTAAGTGCGGTACGGTTGAATCATCAATATAGAAAACATTACCCTCACTATCGGCCGACATTGTATTATTAAAAATAACGCCATCGAAGTCTTTAAAAGCTTGTTTAAACTCATCGATATTGCCAGCTAAATTCATAGCCAACCAATGATCGATAATATCAACATTACCTAAATTAGCGTCTTTTATAGCAAAAGCATTACCACCTGGACCCCATTCAAAATTACCAGGCACCACAACCATCGGACCATGGTGAGTAGCATAAGTCATTTTAGCCAGTTTAATGGTTTGACCCGGCGCAACAGCAACATCAATAACGATTTCTTTAGCTGTTATTAAACGATTTGTTCCGTCGATAACTTGTGACATTTGAGCAGGATCACCAGGATTTAAAGTTAACTGATAAATCACAAAATGCTCTGCTGATGAAAAGGTGTGAGTCCATGCAACATTTTCATTAAAACCAATATTTACAACCCCAGGCACACCAGTAAGCGAGCCACCCATAACGTTTAAATGATCAGGAATAGTTATATGAAACTGCCAAAAACGTAAGTTACCGGTATGTGGAAAGTGTGGATTAGCTAATACCATACCCTTACCGTTTTCTGTTTTATCTTTACCTAATCCCCACCCATTCGAACCTAAATCACTAGGATTTTTTTCAGGAAGTGTAATCACTGGTTTTGAGTTAACGACATAACTATCAACGCCAACACTTTGTGGATAAGGTGCAAAACTTTCTCCTGGAGGAGCGGCTAAAAACATAGGCCCAAGAAAATTAGCTGCGCCGGGTAACAAGGCAATTCCTAGTGAATAGGTCAACATATCAATATTAGTTATCGGTTGTATCCAAGGCATATTGGCACATGACGCATCTATGTTAGCAACGCCAGTATCCGCTAGATACTTATTATAACCTTGTGCATAACCCGATAGTAATGCTTGGCTATTAGCTGAAAGTGAATTGATATTTTGTTCTGCATGCGCTCTTATGCCCATGGTTAAAAAACCAAAGTCATTAATTAAATGCGCTGAGTCTCCCGAGGCCGGCACTATATCAGGACCGTAATATTTTGCGCGTTGAGAGTTATACTTCAAAATTTGATCGGCCAGTATGCAGATATTATCTTTTGCGAACGCATATCCCACACCGTAAGACATACTTTCTAAATTATCAGCTTTAATATGCGGCACACCATAATCGGTCCAACGAATATTAGCCGTTAGCACCCCGTCATCATCAAATGAAGGTACGGGTGTTACAACTGCTGGTGGTGTAATGGGTGTTGGGGTTACAGGCTCTGGCGCACCAATATAGGTATGTTCGCCACCCCCACATGCTGATAAAACTGAAAGTAGACCTATGATTGAAATAGGTTTTATTGTATTTTTTATTGAATAATTCAAAATAAACTCCCTTTAAATTCTCTTATTTTTATCATACGTAAACTGTACTTACCTAGTCATACTTGCACAATAAACCATCAATCTCAAACAATTATTAATCGATGACATTCAATAAAAATTTATAACTTGAGTTTAGGACTTAATCGAAATAAAAAGGATCTATGGGTTAATTTGCAGCCTCCAACAGTCGCAGTAATAGCACGATACCCATATGGTTTTTCTTAACTTTTTATCGCCTATTTACTCGTCAGAAAAACTAAATGTGATTTAACCTTGGTATATCTGGTCAAAATTTGGAATTTTATTTTCCCAAATGGGTATATCTTTACCGATGTGCTCTCGAACGGCGTCAAAAAATAACCGTGTTCTTACCGGCAGATCTCTATGTGGATAAATAGCATACATTGCACTGAAATCAGATAATTTTATATCAGGCAGCAGTGGCACTAACTTTCCGTCAATAGCCTCCTGTTCTAAAATAAACGCGGGCAACACCACAAAGGCGGTGCCTGAAAGTGCTTTTAATAATAAAACCTCGCCGTCATTAGCACGAAAAACACTTTTTATGGTTTTTTCTCTGGTCTGACCGTTTTTATCTATATAGTTAATACTGGTAACTCTTAAAGAATTACTGTTATATGTTGCCGCTGGCAAAAGCGCGAGTTCATCAATATTTTTAGGCATACCATAAGTATTAATAAACTCAGGAGAGGCCAATATAACAAGCCTATTACGGGCAATTTTTCTAGCAATTAACGTTGAGTCTTTCGGCTCGCCGACACGAAAGGCCAAATCAAAACCTTCGGCTACAATATCCATAACACGATCTTCTAAACGTAACTCAACTTCAACCTGCGGAAAACGTTTTTGAAAGTCATTGATCACCGGCTGTAAGTAACGCTTAGCAATAATGGTAGACGAGGTTATTTTTAAGACCCCTTGCGGCTCTTGATGATAATTTTCAGCTAATCTTACGGTTTGCCCTAACAAGTCTCGCAGTTCACGAGATTTTTTGATCATTTCTGCGCCAGCTGCTGTTAATGAAAAAGAGCGTGTTGTTCTATTTAACAATCGCACTCCTAAGTCATCTTCTAATCGACTAATTTGCTTCGAAATAACTGAACGGTCAATGTTTCTGTGATCTGCTGCACTTGCGAACGACCCCAGTTCAACGACATCAAGTAACATCAATAACCGGCTGGTTGTATCCATTATTTTTCCTAAATCTATTTCATTGATGCCATTTTCGCACTAATGAAATTAAAAAACTATGCTTTTTTTGCACGTATATATTGCGTAAAATCTCACTATTAATTTATGCACCGTCATTTTGACCAAAAGAGAAACACCATGAGCAAAAAAATATTTATTGCCGCAAGCGTTATTTCCATCAGTTTAGTTTTAGCAGCATGCTCTGAAGAACCAATGCAAAAAACAGCATCACAACCACTACAGCCTATCGATGTAGCTGAAGTATTAGTTGAGCCAGTACAGAATTGGCATGTTTACACGAGTCGTTTAGAGTCTCCTGAAGAAGTAGCATTAATGCCGCGCGTTTCAGGTGTTATTGACCGTATTGCTTTTAAAGAAGGCGATAATGTAAAGCAAGGTGACTTATTATTTCAACTTGACGATCGTCCTTTTGCTGCTGTAGTTGCTAGTTTAGAAGCTCAAATTCTTAGTGCAAATGCAGCCTTAGATCAAGCGCAAAGTGAAGCTAAACGTGCAGTACGATTAACCGAACGAAAAGCTATTTCAACTGAACAAGCACAAGCTAGAACTTCAACTTTACATCAACGTGAAGCTCAGTTGGCGGCACTACAAGCACAGTTAACTTCAGCTGAACTTGATTTAGAGTTTACTGCTATTCGATCACCAATTAATGGGGTTATTTCACGTGCAAATATCACCCGTGGTAACAACGTGCTTGCAGGACAAAGCATATTAACGTCAATCGTTTCAAATAATGAAATGTATGCCTATTTTGATATCGATGAACGCACTTGGAATAGTTCATTTGCTGATGTTACAGCTGATAGTAAGCAACAAGTTGTTATGCAAAAAGTAGGACAGAAAAACTTCAGACATGAAGGCCACATCAACTTTATTGATAATCGTATTAATTCCTCAACAGGTACTTTACGTGTGCGCGCTATTTTTGAAGGTCAACATAATGAAGTTAATGACCAATTACGAGCTGGCTCATTTGCGCGAATTAAACTTGCGGCTAACGAGATTACGAAACAAATTCTTATTCCTGAACGTGCTATTGGTACAGACTTAAAAAATCGCTTTGTACTTACCGTTGGTGAAAACAACATTTTAGAGTACAAGCTAGTTGAAATAGGTGAACGATATGGAAAGTTGCGCGCTATTACTTCAGGTTTAAACAAAGGCGACATTATCGCTGTTAACGGCCCCGCTCGTGTTGGTCCTGGCATGCCTATTAACCCAACAACTGTCACTATTGATACAACCGATATCGCATTTACTTTGTCATCAATTGACGATGTAAGCCTTGTAGCTAAATACTAAGAGCTGAACATGAATTTTTCTCACTTTTTTATTCAACGCCCCATTTTTGCGGCGGTACTATCGCTCATCATTTTGATCGGTGGTGGTATTTCATTATTTCAATTACCGATAAGTGAATACCCTGAAGTTGTGCCTCCAACCGTTGTAGTCACAGCGAGTTACCCTGGTGCAAACCCAACGGTTATTGCTCAAACAGTTGCAACACCGCTTGAGCAAGAGATTAACGGCACTGAAAACATGCTATATATGTTTTCACAAGGTACCAGTGATGGTCGCATGACTTTAACAGTTACCTTTGCATTAGGTACCGATTTAGACCGTGCTCAAGTGCAAGTACAAAACCGTGTAAACAGTGCATTGCCGCGTTTACCTGAAGAAGTACAACGCCTTGGTGTAGTGGCTGAGAAGTCATCACCTGACTTAACCATGGTAGTACATTTATATTCACCAGAAAAAACGCACGATACCGCGTATTTATCTAACTATGCTGATTTAAACATTAAAGATGAAATTGCTCGTTTACCCGGCGTAGGCGACATTCGTTTATTTGGTGGCGGCAAATACGCAATGCGCGTTTGGTTAAATCCCGATGTTCTTGCATCACGTGGGCTTACGGCTACTGATGTTGTTACAGCATTACGTGCTCAAAACCAGCAAGTTGCCGCGGGTAGTTTAGGTGCACAACCTATTTCGAACGATAATCAATTTCAAATATTATTAAATGTTAAAGGTCGTTTAAATAGTATTGAAGAATTTGAACAAGTTATTATTAAAGTTGGTGAGCAAGGTCAAATAACCCGCTTATCTGATGTTGCACGTGTTGAATTAGGTCAAGACTCATACTCACTAAGAGCTGAACTTGATAACCAACCCGCTTTAGCTATGCCTATTTTCCAACGTCCTGGTTCAAACGCTATAGAGCTTTCTGATCAAGTACGTGAAACTATGGCGCGTTTAGCAAAAGATTTTCCTACTGGCGTTGAATACGACATTGTTTATGATCCAACCGTATTCGTACGTGGCTCTATCGACGCGGTAATTACCACACTATTAGAAGCAATTGCGCTTGTGGTTATTGTGGTTATTGTGTTTTTACAAACATGGCGTGCATCTATTATTCCATTAATTGCTGTACCTATTTCATTAATTGGTACCTTTGCCGTAATGCAATGGCTAGGTGTATCGATAAATACTCTGTCACTATTTGGCTTAGTACTTGCCATTGGTATCGTGGTAGATGATGCTATTGTTGTAGTAGAAAATGTTGAACGAAATATCGAAAAAGGTTTATCTCCACTTGAAGCAACCCGCGTTGCCATGAGTGAAGTTACAGGGCCAATTATTGCTATTGCTTTAGTCTTGAGTGCGGTATTTATTCCAACTGCTTTTATCACTGGCTTATCAGGACAATTCTATAAGCAATTTGCATTAACAATCACTATTTCGACTATTATTTCAGCCTTTAATTCATTAACACTATCACCGGCGTTAGCAGCATTATTATTAAAACCCCATGATGCAAAACCAGATGCTTTCACTCGCTTACTCAATAAGTTATTTGGCCGTTGGTTGTTTACACCATTTAACCGCGTATTTAATCGTGGTGCTAAAGGTTACGAAAAATTAGTCCAAAAACTTATCCGTATGACTGTTGTTGTTATGGTGGCTTACTTTGCTTTAGTTGGCGGTACGATTAAGTTGTTTGATACTGTACCTGGTGGCTTTATTCCTCAACAAGATAAACAATACTTAGTCGCGATTGCCCAGTTACCTGATGCGGCCAGCCTTGACAGAACCGAAGCGGTATTGGCAGAAATGCAGCGAATGGCTTTAGATGTTCCCGGCGTAGCGCACACAGTAGCCTTCCCTGGTTTATCAGTTAACGGATTTACCAACAGCCCTAACAGCGGAATTGTATTTACGCCACTTGATAGTTTTGACAAGCGTAATGATCCAAGCCTGTCGGCTCAAGCAATAGCGGCACAATTAAACCAACGTTTTGCAGCCATTGATGAAGCATTTGTTGCAGTATTCCCACCACCACCAATTCAAGGTTTAGGGACTACGGGCGGCTTTAAACTGCAAATTGAAGATAGAGCTAACAAAGGCTTCGAAGCCTTATTTAATAGCTTACAAGCCGTTATTGGTAAAGCGCAAAAAGATCCTGCATTAATGGGACTCTACTCAAGTTTTCGTATTCAAGTACCTCAAATGGATATCGATATTGATCGCGAGCAAGCGCTTATTCAAGGTATTCCATTAAATGAAGTATTTGACGCCTTGCAGATTTACTTAGGCTCAGTGTATGTAAATGACTTCAACTTGTTTGGTCGTACTTACCAAGTTAATGCCCAAGCTGATGCTGATTTTAGACAAGATCCAGAACAAATTTTAAATCTAAAAGTACGTAACCGTAACGGTAACATGGTGCCATTAGGTTCGATATTAACAGTAACACCTGCTATTGGGCCTGATCGTGTAATGCATTACAACGGTTACCCAAGTGCAGAACTTAACGGCAGTCCAGCGCCTGGTTATAGCTCTGATCAAGCTCAACTCGCCATTGAGAAAGTACTTGCCGACACGCTACCTGCTGGTATTGAGTATGAATGGACAGAAGTAACATATCAGCAAGTACTTGCCGGTAACACCATGGTTTATATATTCCCATTAGTTGTTTTACTGGTGTTTATGGTGCTTGCTGCTCAATACGAAAGCTTGCGCTTGCCATTGGCAATTATATTAATCGTGCCTATGACTATTTTCTCAGCGTTACTGGGGGTTTGGTTTGTCGGCTCAGACAATAATATATTTACCCAAATAGCGTTAATTGTGCTGGTGGCCTTAGCCTCCAAAAACGCCATATTAATGGTTGAGTTCGCTAAAGATAGGCACGACAACGGCTTATCGCACTTAGACGCCATACTTGAGGCTTGTCGTATGCGATTACGCCCAATTTTAATGACCTCAATTGCCTTTACTGCTGGTGTTGTGCCATTAGTGTTAGCTACAGGTGCCGGTGCAGAAATGCGTCACGCTATGGGTAACGCTGTATTTTCAGGGATGATTGGTGTCACTGTATTTGGCTTATTATTTACCCCCGTTTTTTATATGTTAGTAACAAGTAAAAAAGAAAAAACTCAAGAGGTTTCTCATGACTAAATTAAGAAAAATGAGACCTGTAAAAGGTTTTACGGTCAGTGCAATTTTAGCCGTTGCGTTTTTATCAGGCTGTGCCAACAAAATTGATATTGCTGATGAACAAAGCCAAGTGAATAAGTTAATCACTAAAGCCAATATTGCTAGCGAGTTAAGCGGCGAAAATGAAATTAATTGGTGGCAAAAGCTTGATTCAACACAGTTGAATCAACTTGTAGTCGACTCTTTAGCAAATAACTACGACTTAAAAACTAGCCAATTAACACTTAAAAGTGCCTTAGCACGATTAGGTGAACAAAAAGCGCAATACTTACCGCAAGGTGGTGTTGCTATAGGAGCTAAACGCAGCGATGTGGTTTCTACTTTTGATCGTCAATCAAGTGCTAGTTTAGCGCTTGATTGGCAGTTAGATTTATTTGGACGAATTACCGCCTTGGTTGATGCTGCAAAGGCATCAACCATGAGCCAAACCGAACAAGTGCGTTTATTACAAATTGAAGTGGTTTCGTCTGTAGTAAAAGGCTTTGTGAGTTATCAAGGTAATGTTGAAAAACAAAACATAATTGCTTTGCAAATTGATGCGCTAACACAAGGCATTGATGTACTTCAAGCGCGGGTGGATGAAGGCGTTGCAAACGAGCTTGACTTAAACCGAACTATGGCTCAATTGCGACAACAACAAGCCTTAATACCCGCTATTCAATATGCTAAATATCGCGATTTATCGACCTTAGCTGTATTAACTGGTCGCTTAGTGCAAGATGTAGTTTTAGCTGATGAGCAAGCGATTTTAACCCATGAGTTTAACGTAACACTTAGCGAACCAAATAATGCTATAGCCCTTAGACCCGACATTAGCCGTGCTCTATATGATTTTAGCCAAGCTCACAGCTTAAGTGTGTCAGCAAGTAAAGCATTACTACCCGACATCAGTTTAAGTGCTTTTAGTGGGATATTAAGTATTGATAGTACAGGCCTGAGCAATACACAACAGCAATGGCAAATAGCGCCAACACTACAGTGGTCAATACTCAGTTATCCTGCGCTTTTAGCTCAGCGTGACGCACAGCAGTTTTTAAGTGAAGCCGCATATAGCGATTACCAACAAGTGGTGTTAAAGGCGCTTAGTGAAAGTGAACTTGCATTACAATTATTGGTAAATCAAGACCAGCAAAAGCGCTTTGCCGATCAGCGATATAGCTTTGCTAATAAAGCATTTTTACAAGCAAACGCCATGTATGAAGAAGGTCAAATACCTTACTTAGAGTTGTTAGATGCGCGTCAGGATGTTTTAATAGCTCAAGAAAATGCTGTTGATTTAACCATTTCAGCCTTGCTTGCTAAAGTGAATGCCTACCAGTCATTTAATGGGCAATGGAGCTATGCAATTAGCAACAATAATATGTAGAGTTAATTAGATGCCAAATACTGATATTTTACCCGAAATCACTTCCTCTAATACTATGCGGGCCATTGTTTTAGCCGAAGCAAACGCACAAATTCGATTAGAAAACATTGAGCTTAATGTGCCTGAATGTAGTGATAACGAACTGTTAATAAAAGTGGAGTATGTTGGTCTAAACCCTTTAGATGCACAATACGCAAAAACTGGGTTTTGTCATTGGCAATACCCACATGTGCTTGGTTTAGATGCGGTTGGCATTGTAATTAACGCGCCAAAGGGTATTTACCCGAATATTGGTGCACGTGTTATGTGGCATGCCAGCATGGGCGATCATGGCGTACTAAGCGAGTACGCTAAAGTGCCAAACTATGCAGTATCGGTAGTACCTGACAGCATAAAACCTGAACACGCGGCAACACTGCCTTGTGCTGGAATGACCGCATTAATATCACTCGACAAGTTACAAATTACAGAAGGTGATACTTTACTCATTGAGGCAGGTGCCGGTGCAGTTGGCCAATTTGCCATTCAATTCGCTAAGCAGCGAGGTGCTGATGTATTTACCACAGCAGCGAAGTGTAATCATAAGTTAGTAAAATCGTTAGGTGCTGACGTGGTTTTTGATTATAAAGATAACAATCTTTGTCAGAAAATTCGTCGAGAGTTAGGTCCGCAAGGTTTTGACGCCGTATTAGATTCTGTTGGTGGTGAGACTACCGTTCGTAATATCGAATTAATGCGTTTTTGTGGTCGTATTGCTTGTTTAAAACCTTTGCCTACTTTTGAAGATGAATTACTGTTTAGAAAAGCACCTAATATAAGTATTGTATCACTTGCTGGTGCTTGGTTAGCCAATAGCTTATGCGCACAACAGCGCATGAGTTTTATGAGTAATGTTCTACTTGATAACTTATCGAAAAACGATTTAGTTGTGCCAAAAGTTAGTTTAATCGAATTTACAGCCGAACAGGTTTCTGTTGCATTACATAAGCAATTAGCTGGCGGATTCACCGGTAAACAAGTGGTTAAAATAGGTAATCTTTGACGTTACTTTTTCTGAAGAGCCTAATTTAATTTACCTTATCACAGCATCTTAGAAGGGTAATAACACTGAAATGTTATTACCCTTTTTTATTAGGCAATATAGCGCTTTTTCACTCTATTTAAGAAGAAGTGTTTAAACTCTGCATCAAGCAATGGTTTAGCAATATGGTAACCTTGCCCTAAATCGCAGCCTATTTCTTTCAGCTTTTTATATTGTTCAAGCGTTTCGATACCTTCAGCAGTAGTTTTTATATTTAACGCTTTCGCTAGGTTTACTACAGCATCTAAAATCAAGACTTTATTGCTGACTTCATTTAAGTCATCTACAAAACTTTTGTCTATTTTTAAATAATCTAAAGAAAATTGATGTAAGTAACTGAGTGACGAATAACCAGTACCAAAGTCATCTAAAGCGACTAGGATATTTAAACTTTTTAATATCTCTAAATGCTCTTTAACTGCATCAACGTTTAAAATTAAGCTTTCTTCGGTAATCTCTACACAAAGTCGACCGGTTATATTTTCAGATAATTGATGTTGTTCTTGTAAATAAGTTATAAATTCTTGAGAAGCAAAGCCTGTTGTTGAAACATTAACATTTAGCTTAAACGTTGTGGGTAACCAGTCAGCCCAGAGGTTTAAATTACAAATTGCCAACTTCAGCATATAAAGGTCTAGCTGAACTATTTGCCCTGACTTTTCTAAAGTCGAAATAAATACATCCGGAAACAAAAGCCCTAATTTAGGGTGCTGCCAACGAACCAAAATTTCAGCACCAATGACTTCACCTGTTTCAAAGTCAATTAATGGTTGGTATTGACCAATAAACTCTTGATTTTTAATGGCACGATCAAAGTCATATTCGAGCTTCACATTGGTTGATTTATTTTGTTCTTCAAGTGCTTCAAAAAACACATATTGATTTCGACCTTTTAACTTGGCCTGATACATAGCGTGATCAGCATCAATTAATAATTGATCCGCATTTTTACTGGCATGATTATATGTTGCGATACCAATGCTTAAGCTACTTGAAATATTCAAACCGTCGATATTAAATGCGGCTGCCATAGCATTAATAATGCTCTCAGTAATGCGGCATATTGTCTCATGATCAATTTTACCGTCAAGTAATATGGCAAATTCATCACCACCTAAACGGGCTAGGGTATCAGTATTTCTTAATGTAGTTTTAATCGACTTTACAATGGCGATAAGTAGTTTATCGCCAACGTGATGGCCATAGGTATCATTAACTTGTTTAAACCTATCTACATCAATAAAAAGAATCGCGATATTGTCGTGACGATTATTCTCGCAATGTAAAAACGCATGCTGGATTCTATCTTTAAATAGGGATCTATTAGGTAAGTCTGTGAGAGGATCATGTAACGCTAAAAACTCAAGTTTCTGCTTAGCCTCCATTCTTTCTATCGCATCGTTAATATGCTTTGCGACAAATGATAGAAGTTGTTTGTCTTTCTCTTGGAATAAAAAATCAGTGCTATAACTTTGTACAACCACAATACCTTTATTATCACCAGAGCCAAAAGGTACGCCTAACCAAGCTTTTGGAATGCTACCTAGAATATAAAGCTCTTTGCTATCCAACATTTTTTGAATATCTTTTTCATACAATAAAAAAGGGGTATCTTTTGATAAGGTATAACCAGTAATACTTAAATTTTCCGGATCAATTCTAACTTTTTCAAAAATTTCACCTAGATCAAACTCATCAACAGCATCTTGATCAAGTTCGTCTACAGCATAAGGAAATTCAATGGTCTCTCCATTATCTTTAAGCAAGGCAACAAAAAAGTTTTTTGCAAAAGTAAGGCGACCAATACATTGATGTAAATGCCGATAAAATTCACCCATTGTTTTGGTTTTAAAGGTAAGTTCAGCAATTTCGAATAAGGCATCTTGAATTTTATTGGCATACTCTAAATTTTCAATAATCTCTTCCAAACCATCAACTCTGATGATTTGAGATATTTTCATTGCCGCAATAGAGGCTAGTGCGGTGAGTGTTTTTAGGTGATATTCAGTATAAAAATCGGCTCGGGCATGTTCGGTATCAATAACACCAAGTAATTGTTCTTTAAATAATATTGGCACCGCTAGCTCTGAAAGCGTAGTTTCTCCATCTTGTATGTAGCCATCAAACTTTCGTGTATCTTTAACTAATATGGGTTGTTTTGTTGCGGCTACTTTTCCAATAACCCCTTGATTAAAAGGTATAACCATTAAGTTGGCAGAGGTGTCACTGAGTCGAGTATTGGTGATTTTATCATTATCCAGAAAGGTGCTTTTTTTAAAGCCAGACATGCGACTTAAGGTCTTAGCGCCTGCATCTAAGGTATAAATTACAGCATCATCAAAGCCTAGCTTTTCAACAATATTTTCGGCTAAATATTGCCAAACTTCATTCGGGGTGTTTAATAACAAAATATCAGTAGCAAACTGATTCGTAATAGTTAAACTTTTAATCGTTTGTGATTTAGATAGTTCTGACAAAATATTGATGCCCAATAGTTAAATACCTGTCTCTTATACACATCTGACGCTGCCGACGAATAGAGAGGTGT